>Ga0228711_1000610_pt1 | contig 45890 bp, 21 predicted proteins | sample MedpolnodulmetaG_2_FD_177996 | JGI IMG/M metagenome (GOLD analysis project Ga0228711, IMG submission 177996) | Root nodule microbial communities from Medicago polymorpha collected in Santa Monica, California, United States - brown nodules | ecosystem: Host-associated > Plants > Roots > Nodule...
AGACATATACAGGTTTATGCAAGTAGGACAAGCTACGAAGTTATACCGATGACGATCTTAGGTTTCCCCGATCGTCCGGTTTAGGACCGTGTCATGAATATGTTGTGTTTAGAGCTCGGTGCGTTTAGCGTATCTCGAGTTAGTGGTCCTAGGTTCCCTCGACCGCCATGACACGTATAGGCATATGTCAAGACCTATATAACAAGCTAAGAAGAACCCCACGACGGATCCTAGTATACACGACCGTCTAGGTATGCAAGCCCACACACGTACAATCAACCGTCAGGTTGTATTGTAGGCACGTGGTGACCATAGGTTTTCCCCGAGGTCACCTATAGCCTACGATTAGGTAGAACTCACTGAGACATTATGTCTCATCCCAATCCTTATTTGTTGCAGATCAACAGGTTGTTTTAGTAAGCTTGTAGCCGAATGGATGTTCAGCAAGAGCTCGTTCGTACCCGCTGCAAGAAGTCTTGGACTTTAAGGATGTATTTTATATACTTTGGATGTGTAGTATTGTATTGTTGATTATACGAACGCGTGTTGTTGTATAAAATATTCATTCGTAAAACTTATGTTGTAAATTTTAATGTATCAAGTACTAAAGATAATGCACATGCTAAACTTTCTAGATACGTTTAGTATGGGTATTACAGCTTTGGTTGCTTTCATGCCAAATATAAATAACTTGTGTCTGTCGTCCCTCTGAAGAATTTTTTTGAATACGCTGAATTAATGAGGGATGGTCCATTGGTTTTGCACTTGTTAGTGACCATATCGACTACAACCTTTGAGTCACTTTCTATAATTAGATGAGATGCACCTTCTCTCCAAGTCATGTCTAACCCCGAATACATGCCCCACATCTCCGCATGCAGGGCATTACATGCTCCAATCTTGGGATTAAACCCCTCAAGCCATCTTCCATCGGAATCATGAAAAGGCCTCCGCAACTCGCAAGCTCAACGTTCTCTTTACATGCGCCGTCACAATTGAGTTTCACCCAACCTTGATTTAGTCTCTTTCAACCAATGAAAACAATTTCCTTTCTATGACGATCCTTCTGCAAATACAGTTGCAACATTCATCGACATCCTTGTTGAAATGGAGGTTGAAACTACAATGTAATTTAATATAGCTTTCTTTGTAAAAAAATAATTAAAAATTGCTTTATTTTTTTGTTGATTGACTAATTATTAATTAAATTGAATAATATTTGATTTGGTATGTAAAAATTACATCCATTAATAATAATGGATTCAAGTCTAAGTTTCAAATTTTAAAAATATACAAAAAATACCTTTTAAAAAGAAAGTACTTTGATTCCTTTAAAATGAATAATTATTTACTTTAGAGTACATAACATACCCTTTTTTTAGACGAATATACCTATTCTTAATTAGGACACAAAAATATCAACTATAATCTAGTAAATACTCAATTTAGTTTATAAAGTTATAGAATCACATCAATAATTGTTTTGTGAGAATATATCCCAATAGTTTGTAAAAAAGAAGAAGAAGAGAATATATCCCAATAGAATCATGTCAATATAGCCTAACATATAATCAATATTTCAAAATATCCACAAAAATGTTAACTTTTTTGATCAAATACATCACTAATATTAGTAATTTAATATTAATATAGTTCCTACAAAAATAAATAAAAAGATGACTTTGACTAACATTTACAATTTAGGAATTATTTTAAACATTCCTTTAAAAAAGGAATTATTTTAAACATTATCGGTGGTGTAGAGACTAAATTAAGTATAAAATTTATTTTCATCCATCATTTTTGTTATTTACATTTCCCTTCAAATAACCCTTTTGGATGCAATAATAAGTTATCTTTTTCTAATCGACCTTTAAGAATAATATAATATTTTTCGCGGAAATACTTTTCATTTATCGTGGTCATATCTTATTCGAAGATTAGTCCATAATTACGTGTCGAGATATTTGGTTAAAAAAACATCCGAGTAATCTAGTAGAGACAAGTACATAGACAAAAGGAGTAAGGAACTGTAAAGAGCACTGGTATATGAACAACCATCAAGTGACAACTTTCATTTCCTCTATTTCTATTGGTCAAAAAATAATAGAGAGAGAAAAAGGAAGAGAGTGAATAAAACCATAACGTGAGTATGAGAGAGAAAATTGTCAAAAAATTATTGTAAAATGATTGTCCAAATGTCATTTCTCAAACGTTAAGCCGATGGATTTCATAAAAGGTGTCATGAACACAAACATTACATGACATAAACAAAACGTAAAAGTTCCATCAAAATCGCTTTTCTAACAAAATCGCTTCTCACTCACTCTAACTCCCATTTTCACACAAATAACTTCCATTTCCCACATTACGCTAACTTATCAACACTTTCCAGATTCTCTCTCTCTCTGTAAGCATTTTCTCATCAAATCGTTATTTGCATTTTCCACTTTCTTCTTTATTATTTTCTTCAAATTTCCACAAATTTGTTAACTTTTTTATTCTAGATTTAAGATTTCGTAATGCCCATTATTTAGTTACTTCGAAATTGATGTTTTTATGTTGAAATATAATGAATCATGATTGATTTTGTATCTGGGTCTTTGATTTTTTTTTTAGTTGGCATTATTGGGTTTTATCATTTGTGAATTTTGAACCTTAAAGTTCTCATTTTTATACTTGTTTTTGTTTGTGTTTGTGTTTCTGTGTTTGAGTAGTGCTTATTAGAAGTTGGAATAGAAATTGTTGCTGGGTAGATGGAGGATGATAAGAAAAGGAGAAAAAATAAGAAGAAAAAGAACAAGCAAAATAAGAATAATGTGGATATTGGTGTTGGAAAAACAGCTATTAAGGATCAGAATTTGATGAGTAATGGTAAGGATGGACATGCCAGTATTTCGGAGACTGGGAAAAATTCGATTCGGGGTGGTGAAACAGGTAACGGGGATCATAATCTGGTGAATGGTGCTAAGGATGAGCAAGTTAGTATTTCCGAGGCTGTACCAAATTCTACCGAGGATGGAGAATCACGTAACAGGGATCAGAATCTGGCGAGTAATGGTAAGGATGCTAGTCTTTCCGAGGTTTCAGAAAATTCGATTGTGCATGGAGAGACAAGCGCCAGGGGTCAAAATCTAATGAATAATGGTAAGGATGTGCATGCTATTCTTTTCGAGACTGCGGAAAATTTGATTGTGGATGGAGAACCTGGTACCGTGGATCATAATTCGCTGACTAATGCTAAGGATGAGCTTGCTAATCTTTCTCAGGCTGTGGTAAATTCGATCATAGATGGAGAAACGGGTAACAGAGGTCATAATCTGGTGAATCATGCTAAGGGTGAACAAGTTAATCTTTCTGAGGTTGCGTTAAATTCAAATGGGTATGGAGAAACTTCAACCAGGGATCTAAATCTTGTGAATAATGCTAACGATGATCATGCTAGTATTTCCGAGACTGCGACAAATTCGATTGCAGATGGAGAAATAGGTACCAGGGATCATAATCTGGTGAATGATGCTAAGGATGAGCCCACTCAGCTTTTGGGGACAAATGATAAACAAAGTGTGCCTGTGGATTGGAGTGGAGATGTGGAAGTTCCAATCAGGGATTTAAATCTGGTGAAAAATGGAGAGGGCGAGCCTGCTCAACCAATGGAGTCTGCAGATGGGCAAAGTACTAATATGGATTCCAATGGACATCTGCCAAATGGTAAAGAATGTGTAAGTTTTCTTTCAAACATTATAGATTTTCACCAAATTTTAGTGCAATAGCGTTTTATGCTCATAAGTAACGACTCTAATCTTATATTTCAAATGTTGGTTAATGAAGGGGACTGTGTTTTTCCTTGGTATTGTTATCATTTTTCTTTGAAATCGAGAAAATTAATTTGGACTTATTATTTCCTAATTCATTCTCTATATAGTTTTTCTAGGCTTGTGTGCATGCTATATATGGCCAAAAAAAATGAATCTCCCTTGATATACAAACAAATTCATAAAAAAGGGAACTCCCTTGTTCCCTCGATGACTCTTGTTTGAGTTGTGAGTGTTTGTAGACCTGATTTCATTGCCAAGCTAAATGAAATAATAAAATCGGGAGATGAAAATGATATTAACAAATAGAATTTGTTGAAGATGTCCTAAAGAATTTGTTGCCATGTTTAATACTTTCAAATTTTCAGTAAGCATATGCTTTCTTTTGACAGGACATGTCAGATGAAACAATTAGAAAATTAAAAGAAGAAAATGCTATGCTTATTCAGAGAGAGGTAATATTTTACTGAAGAAATTTATGTCATTTGCTTTAGAACCTATAATTCAATGATTTTGTAACTTGTACGGGATATCTCTCCGCAGACCATATCAGAAGAGACCATCCATAAATTGAAAGAAGAAATTGATACTCACATTCTTAAAGGGGTAATATTTTTTCTAAGAAACCTATGTCCTTTTCCTTTGTTTTATTATTATCTCAATGTTTTTGTAATATGTACCGTGTATCGATACAAAGGTCATGTCAGAAGAGACAATCAGGAAGCTGAACGAAGATAATAACATGCACATTCTGAAAGAGGTAATGTTTTATCTGAGAAATACATACAAGGCTATGGCTTATTTATTTTTATTTTTTTTAAAGGGCGAGGCTATGACTTATGTTTTGGCCTTAATGTTCCATCATTCTACAGACCATATCTGAAGAGACTATCAGAAAATTGGAAGAACAAAAGGACATGCATGTGCAAAAGGAGGTGATATATTTTACATTTTATCTGAGTGACATTCATTCTATTTTACTAATTTTTATAGCTTGCAATTTTCTCTCAACGCATATAGTCTATCTTTCCACAGGTTGCACTAGAAGAGAGTATCAGAAAATTGAAAAAAGAAATTGATATGCATGTTAAGAAAGAGGTAGGGTTCTATGTAAAAATATATGTCCTTTGTTGGAGCCCTTATGTTTCTATTTTTTATAGCATGTATAACCTATCATTCCACAGGTCATATTAGAAGATACAATTAGAAAGTTGAATAAGGAAAATGATATTCACATGCAGAAAGAGGTAATATATTTTAAATTTTGTCCAAGAAATATCTTTGTTTTAACGTATGTCATATCTCAAAATAGGCCACTTCAAAAGAGACAATAAGAAATTTGGAAGAAGAAAATGAAGTCTACATTCAGAAAGAGGTAATTTTACTTTAAACTTAATCTACCAGATTTATTTCATTTGTTATTTACATGCTTATTTCATTTATTATTTACATGCTTATTTCATAAATATTCTTTAGTATGAATATGAATGCACATAACCCATCATTATGCAGGCCAAAGCAGAGAAGACAATTGCAAAATTGAAAGAAGAAGTTGATAAACACATTCATAAAGAGGTAGTGTATTGTAAGTTTTATCAGTGAGGTATTTGTTTTACTGCTTATTTTGCAACTTTATATTTATTTTCTTTTTTATGGACAAAAAAAATTATTTTCTTTATATTTATTTTCTTAATAGCAGTTTTGAAGGAAATCAAGGAAAAAATGACTAAAATTGAGCTTTATTTCTAACTTTTTCCATTTCTTGCCATTTGTTTTGCCTTTCTTTTACAGGTTACCATGGAAGAGATTATCAATAAATTACAAACTGAAAATGAATTGCAGAAACAAAAGCAGGTAATTAAATTTGAATTAACAGTTTTGGTGAAATTAAATTTAGGGAAGATCGATTTTGGTGATATAAATTTTAAAAGAAAATGCTCTATAAGGAAGCTACAAGAAACACCAATTATTTGAATTATATTTTTCTTACATATGTTTAATTATTAACTAGCATATTTAACTGGATTCTCTGCAGACTGATCTAGAGGTGAGAATTGCACAATTGCAGAATGAGAATAATTCTTTACTTCAAAAAGAGGTGAGTGTAAATACATACATATATTCTTTTTCAATATTTAGGAGCATTTGTTGTAGATATTTTTTGTCTAGATGTTTAATATTTAATATTATATCATATGCAGGCTGGGTTGGCGGAAAAAACTACTCTGTTACGGAATGAAAAGGTAGTATCGAGCCTAGTTTCATCAACTTTGCAAATTCCTTCTTTCACCGTTTATATAACCTTAGATGGTTTCCCCTTTTAGCTGTTTATATAAGAATAACATTTAGTAGCATTTATTTGGAGATATTGTTTGTCAAGATGTTTAATATTCAGTAACTATATCATATATGCACGCTGGATTGGTAGAAAAAGTCAATATGTTATTGAATGAAAAGGTAGTTTTGAGCCTAGTTACATCAACTTTGCAATTTCCTTAATTCACTGCTTATTTAACCATGTCTGATTTCACCCACTCTTAGCTGCTTATTATTAAGAATAATTTTTGATATTTTTCTGTTAATGGAATAGTGATTTAAATTCTAAATCTGCTATACATTGTTCCACAGGAGGGTTTAGAGCAGAAAGTAAATATTCTGGAGAGCAATTTGAGTTCCTTTAGTGAGAAAGAGGTAGTAACTTGTCAATTCTCTCGTGTGTTATTGTATCAAGTATATTTTGCCTACTTAATTTGTGATCTTAACATTTCGTATAGTACTTTAGGCATAGTCCGCACCCAATTTGAACTGGATATTTTTTTAAAGAAGGAATTGGGTTTGAATAGAACAAATTCTGATTAACGTGTGAATGGATCTTGTGCATTTAAATTTGTGATCCTTGCATTTATATTAGCGACTGGTAAATTTTGGAGATATTTTTATCAAGATGTTTAATTTTTTATATTGTATCATATGCAGGCTGGATCGGTGGATAAAACCAATCTGTTACTGAAAGAAAAGGTAGTATTGCGCCTAGCTTCATCAACTTTGCAATTTCCTTCATTCAACGCTTCTTTAACCTTGGCTGATTTCACCCCTCTTAGCTGCTTATATAAGAATAATGTTTTTGATTTTTTTTCTTTTCTTTTTCTCTTAACAGAATTGTAATTTAAATTCTAAAATCTGCCATTGATTGTTGAACAGGAGGGTTTAGAGCAAAAATTAAATATTCTGGAGAGCAATTTGAGTTCCTTTAGTGAGAAAGAGGTAATAACTGTTTTTGATGAATGAGTTGGCTCTTGTGCATTATTTAATTATATTTATCCATATATAAGTTTAGCTACTGACTAGTGGTATATTTAACTTGATTGTCAGACTGGTTTTGAAATGAGAATAGCACAATTGCAGAGTGAGAACAATTCCTTACTTCAAAAAGAGGTGCGTGACTTAACATTTTTCCCTCTTAAAAGAATTAGGAGGGTTAAGTTTGAAAAATTATTAATCAAGATATTTCATATTCAATACTATATCTTCTGCAGACTGGATTTGTTGAAAAAACCAATCAGTTGCTGAATGAAAAGAACATTTTGAGCCTAAAAGTGGTCAGAACTACTTCTTCAACTTATTTCCTACATTTTTTGCTTATTTAGCCTTAGCTGAATCCCCTCTTCTGATGGCCTTTCATACTTTTCCTGTTTTTTGGGTTAGTGAAAGTTTAATTTTAATTTTAAATCCAATATACACTATTTTACAGGACAGTTTAGAGCAAAAAATAATTCATGCGGAGAGTGATTTGAGTTCATTTGTTGAGAAAGAGGTAATAATTTGTCTACTCTCCAATGCTTTAAGTATTGAATATATTGTTTGCTTAATCCACAACCTTAACTTTTGTATAATAGATTAGCAATTATAAGCATCCAATCCTGACTGTCTAAAGCATAAATAAAGTGTAATGAAATATAAGATAAAAGAAATTCTTCTGAAAAAAATAAATAAAAACATTACACTAGCCCAATTTTCAAAACACTCCACGAGGCCCAATACAATTTGTTGTCATAGTCTGAAATCCCCCGATAGCAAGTGTCTATAAGAAAATGATGTTTGCCAACAAGAACCTCTCTGGGCTTGTCAACAGAACCAACACTTGGGAGAGAAATAAAAGGGAATATGTAGAGAGAAGGATGCGAAGGAGTTGATGCTTCTTGGTATCCCATTCTTTGAACTTCCAGTTTAGTATTTTCCCCCCTCAATCTACTTGGTCTACTCTACTCTACTATTCTACTCTACTATTCTACTCTACTCTACTCTACTCTACTCTACTCTACTCATGGTTGTGAGCTTCTCGAGTTAACTCATAAACATCTGAGTTTATAGCTCTAGTTATCAAAATTGAGTTACTACCAAAATTGTTTTTTTTTAAATCTTGTAGACTCACATAGATTTATGTATATAACCTGCATAGACTTGCATAGAATAAGCTGAAGAGTGCTAAATATGTGCTCCATTTCTTGTGATTTTGTCCCTTACAAGAGGAATATTGTGTTTTATTTGCAGACCTCGACTAAAGAAGTTATTTCAAATCTGAATGGAAGCATCAGTATGCTACAAGGGCAGGTATCGTACATGATGTATATACATGTAATTATACATGAATATTTTATATTGAAAAACCTTAGAAAGTATTATGGATTATTATTTCCAGGTATCGTTATCCTTAAATTTCCTCATCATTATCTTTGAAACATTATCTTGTAGTGTTCAGTTTTGGAATCAGGTCACTAACAATATATATAGAATGGACTGCTATTGCAAGTGAGCCACAACTTGTTTGAGTAGTTTTATGAGCACCAAAGCAGGTTCCCCTGTGGGTGAATTACTAGCATAAATATTTCCCTAACTTTTCTTTATTAGACATTCTGGATAACTTCTGTAACGGTTTAGACTATGACTTTTCAGTTGTTTTTGGGTACCGAATACCGATTCATTAATCCCTTCATTTTGGCTGCTATGTTTTCTTTTCTTCGACTTCTATTATTTCATAAACATTGGCTTGATGAATTACCCTCACATATTGTTATTTGGTCATGTCCATGTCCATGTTATAACGAACATGTGTTAATTTCTGATATGGAAATTAAAAACAAAGCTTGGCAGGTGGCAGAGTTGGAAGAGTCCAAGAATAATCTTTTGCTAGAAAACCAGCAATTGAAGGAAAATGTGTCTGGTCTTCATTCAACAATCCAGAATCTTGAAAACAGTGGCTCTTCTTCCGCTTCACAGGATGCTTCTGCAAAGGTTTGTTTGTGTTATCGTTTATGTTTGAAATCTACAATAAATATTTGTTCATAGTTAAATATATTTTCTTGGCATCTTTAAAAGAAGGAAAGGATCGATATATGACTTTGGAAATGGAACATTTTACTGTGTAACCTGTGATATACTCAAATTTACAGTGGTGGACTGCCTTCTAGCTTTCCATGAATGTTATTAGTTGCATCTTAGTTCTGCAGCTTATCATAATTTCTGAAAATGATGATACATGTTATGAACTTCCTTGTGTTTTATGTTGCCTCTGCCAATATTTTGCTTAATGATGGACAGGACCATGCTTCTGAAAATGAGGAGTTGAAATCTCAAATTGAAGAGGCCTATATGTTAGTGGAAAAATTGATGGCTGAAAATGCTGAGCTTGTTGAGAAGGTAAATATGCAGGGTTCTTGATGGTTTTGTAATGACAGTTTTTATTTTTTTATTTTCTCCCTTGTATTGTAGATTTAAGATTGGTCGAGTTAGATTTTGTAGATAGTGTTATGTGTTCTTAAGTTAAGCCATTTATATCCTCAGGTCCACATGCTATGTGTTGAGTTGGATCGTCCAGACACGGAAATCAAACTTTCTGAAGTTACTGGACCTGATGGTTTGACTGAATTTGTCAAACCTTCTGAAGCCGAATCATCTGAGGTTACGTCTATATCTGTGCCGGAGTTGGATTCATTGGAAAAGACTTTGGTGGTGAATGATAATAGCGACTCTATTCATGTGGAGCATGCAAGAGATCTACAGCTGGTACCAGATGATATTGAAGAAATTGTTCAAATTCCACTGGATGATAATGATGTAAGAGATCTACAGCAGCAAGATACCAAGAATGTGGAAAATGATGATGCTGTGCCAATAACAGATGCTCCTCTTATTGGTGCTCCATTTCGTCTGATATCATTTTTTGCGAAGTATGTTAGTGGTGCTGATTTGGTTAGCCAAAACTCCTCAAACACCAGTAATTGATTTTTAATTGTGGTTGAAACAGACAGTTATCATTTTTGTATGGCAGTACATATCATACAGTAACCTCACTTACATTAGTCAGAAATACAAATATAGGCTGGGGCAAATTGGGTCCCATTTTAGTATCTGTATGCCAATTCTTTGAACATTATGATATATTGTACTGCATACTGGGAAGCAGTATAGAGTTTTATATTTGAGTGTTCTTCACTTCAAATTGCCTTCATAGTTGGAAATCATACATTTGAAAATTGGCATAATGAGCAAGACTAGGGTTAGGGTGCGTTTGATAAGAATTCAGGTTGTGTTTGGATATACATTTAATTGAAGCTCTTTTTGAATAAATGTTTATCACAGAAGTGTTCATATATAAGTTATTTATTTTTATAATGGGGGAATGTTGTTGAACTGTTTTTATATAAGTTATAAGTCATCTTAATAAGCTAAATATGCTGAAAATTGTCAAACAATTGTTATAAGTTCGATTAAACTATAAATAAGCTCTTCCAAACACATTTGATAGATTGATAGATGGTGACTACAAACAAAGCTTGTGCTATGTAATATCCTATGATTTTTTCTTCTTCATTTTATTGTGATATCGTGTCCTATGGTTTAATCATTCATTTTGGTGATTGATGTATTGGCCTGGCCATAACTCTAGTGATGACAGGCTTTTTTATAAAATGTAAAAAAATTCCACTTGTGTTTATATTACTGAGATGAAGCACAAAAAATATAGTCTTTTCTCCATCATTAACATCAAAATAAGATTATTTTTTCCTTTAAAAAAAATCATCTGTTACTAATATGGTTTTAGACGTCAAGTTAAAGTTAAATGTGAAGGTAAAAGAAAATGGCAAGATGCTTAAACATTGGCATTTTTCTTTTGATGCTAAAGACCTAAATCAATCTTGACTAGGCACTATTCAAACATGGCAATGGATTTGAGCCTGTCCTCTATTGGCTGGAATTAATAAATGGATGCCCTTATGTCTTCAATCATCCTAACAACTTCCTCCATTGAAGGTCTTGTGTCAGGCATCTCTGCTACACATGCCATTGCCAATTGCAACATCTGCACCAGTTCTTCTTCAATGCTTGAATATCTCATTAGATCAAGATCAAACACCTCAGCAGTCCATTCCTCTCTAACAACAGATTGCACCCATTTTGGAAGATCAACCACATCATCATGCCCCGAGTACTGAACTGGTGTTTTCCCTGTCAGCATCTCAAGAAGAAGAACACCAAAGCTGTATACATCAGACTTTTGAGTGTATTTTCTGCTTTCGTTCACCTCTGGTGCTCGGTAGCCTGGAGGACTTTTGGGTGAGACACATAAACTTGTAAGAGGTGTTAAGCCAAAATCTGATATGCAGCCTTGAAGATCTATTGTGAGAAGCACATTGGATGATTTTATATTGCCATGGACATGTTTCCTTCCATTGGCTGAGTGGATATGGGCAATGCCCTTAGCAGCTCCAGCCATGATCTTCAATCTGGAATCCCAATCTAGTTGAGTTCGTCCAGTTTCACTTGTTCCTGTCATCATGTTTCATATGATATAGTAAGAGAATAAAATAACCAGCAAATGCCAATACATATAACCATATCTAATCATACATTATACTGATGTATCTTGGTATGACATCTATAAGAAAATTACTTGTTTTTTTATTAATAAGAAAATGATTTATGACATTACCATTCTTAAACCTTGTGAAATCCAAGAAAAAGTTGAAAATGAGAGAAATTACCATGCAATAACTTGGAAAAACTGCCAGATGTGAAGTAGTCATAAACTACTAATTTTTCATCCTTGGAATAATAGTAAGCACGAGGTGGAACCACATTTGGATGGTGATGAAGCTTTTGAACAATCTCCATTTGCTGTTCAAATTCCCTTTTCCCAACTGTCACTTCTTTTAACCTCTTCACAACCACTATGGTCCCCTCTTCCAGAATGGCTTTGTAAGTTGTTCCACAACTTCCCTTTCCAAGCACTTCAGCTGAGGCTCTTAACAAATCATCAAGATCAAAATTATAAGCACAGCCTTCAAAAAATGTTAGCCTGTTTCTCACATTTTCTTGCACACCACTTCCAAATTCCTCCATAAGCTTCTCTCCCTTCTCTTTAAGTGCTACATTTTGTTCACCTACTTTTTTCTTGAAACAGCAGAACATTGCTACAAGAACTAGAAGAAGCACTACTGCAAAGACTCCCAAAGCAATAACAATTTTCTCCCATGTACTCAATTTCTTGCTTGAGGTATCACTAGGTACTTTTTGTGAGACTATTAGTGGAGACAAAATAGTAGTAGGGGAAGAAGCTAAAGAACATTGTTTCAAAGGTGCACCACATAACCCTAAATTCCCCTTAAATGAGGATGCATCAAACTTATGAAGCCCTAAAGGAATTGCACCATTTAAATAGTTGAAGCTCAAATCCAAATTCTTAAGATTAGGAAGGTCAACAACATAAGGAATAGGTCCTATAAGAGAGTTATTTTGAAGGTTTACTCCTATTAGATATGTCAAGTTTTGGATTATATTTGGAATTTTTCCAGTGAAAGAGTTATATGACAAATCAAGAAACAAAAGATGAGGTGGCAAATAGTTAGGAATATGACCTGAAAAGTTGTTATGTTGAAGATATATAAATCTTAGAGAAGGAATGAAAAATATGTCACTTGGAAGGTTTCCAAACAAGCTGTTAGACCTAAGACTGAGACTCGTAAGACCGTGTAGCTTACCAAGGGTGTTTTCCGGGAGAGAACCGCGCAAACCAACGCCCGGAAGCCTCACAGAATGAACATGTGAGCCATTAGGATTGCATTTAACTCCCACCCAAGAAGAGCATATTGAGGTATTAGTACTCCAGTTGAGTTTTCCTCCATGATGTAATGCAGTAATAAAATCAAGTAGTGCTTGCTTTTCTGAATTTAAATCAGATTTAGTTTGAGGAAACACAAGTAGTAGTAAGAAAATTTGTATAGTGACAAAGAAGAATTGTGGCATCATCAAGTAGTAGTAAGAAAATTTGTAATGCCTTGAAAAAAATGAGAAAGGGTAAGGAAGTTGTAAATGGAAGGGAGTGTGCAAGTAATGTAAATGAATATAAGTGATTGTGAGAAAGAAAAAGTTAATTTTTGTTAAAGCAATGTTGGCTTAGTGATTGGTGGTGGCAACGGCCAAGAGGAAGCAAGGACAACCTTTAACGGCATAACTTCAGGAACACACAACTATAGAGAAAGAAAAGCTTAATTAAAAGCACTATAGTATATACATTTACCATCACACATATTACTATCCCTAAATATATATAAGTTTCTTTTTTAAAAATATTGTCTCTTAAATAAATATATTTTCAATTAATATTACTAATTTGTTTTGTAATTTTAGAGTTGACTTCAACTATATACATACACACTTTTCTTATATGTTTTTTAACCATTTCATTGATGTGAAGTATTCACCGACTTTATCGATGACTAATCTTTATTAGAGAATCTGAATGACTCACAACCACACATTTTTTCTTTCATTAACAAGACTCAAACTTGATACCTTCAAGATATCCGAGTAAAATTCCATTCGATATAAATTTTTTAATATATGTGAAAATAACAAACATATCATGTGAAATTATGGTTGTTTATGATTTAGGAGACAGGCATTCAACGTTGAAGTAAGCTTAGCATACTCAGCTTAAACTACACGGCTTCTTCCTCATCGAACAGGCCAACCTATGGGATACATATTAAACCATAATTAATATTAAATAATTTATGATTAATATCTGTTGTGGACATGGATGAATTAGACATGCTATATTTGATTAAAAAGAAAGGAAAAATATTTGAAAATTGAATGATACCTATAAATTGCATTTGTGAATGCAGATCTCGATGGAAAGAAAGGTATGGGTTCCTTTCCTTGCCGTTTCCCATCTTCTTAATGTATTCTTAATAATTTGCGATTTTGATATATCATAAAGTACTAAATAGCGTTGCCTTGTTGAAGTGAAAATGATGTGTATATTAAGGTCTTGTCCCACTCTAGAAAGGACCACAACTAAAGTCTATGCCTGCAAACCATTAGTAGTTTTCAATCTTTGTGGTCCATATATCTGTTTCAAAGGAAGATTTACCCTTTTGCTACTATATGTTAGAATGGACGATTTTGTTGAGTTACAGTTAAGAGGCAGTGAAATTGTTGTTCAATTAAATGCTCAATTTACAAAGAAGACACTACCAGACAAATACGTAAGTCAATGCACAATAGTCATTGTGATATGATGATCGTATTTATTACTCCCTCCCTCCATGTATAAGCACCCTTTGCCTCTAATAAAAGGTGCTTATGTATAGGGACGGAAGGAGTACAAGGATCTTGTTAAAGAATGCCCCAGACATTCTTTAAGCATTTCAAATTAAGTAAATATTCTTTAAAATTGTGAAACTTTTCAATTTCCAATGCATTGATTACACTAACTTTCATAAAAATTTACTATTTAAGATCCTTAACTAGTTCCCCGGAGTACTAGTTAACATTTCCCTTATTACAAATAGCTTTTATGCTATATTTCTTTTCATGCTAAACATTTTTTTTTACGGTCCTCGTGAGTTTAGCTTGTTGGTAAGAACAATACATAATATATGTAAGGTCCGGGGTTCAAACCCCGGCAAAAAAAAAACATTTTTTTACAAAAATTCCATGCTAAACATTTCTCTTGCAATCATGAAACAGTTACATAGACAGATATGAATACGATACTATACATCAGTAATAATTTGAGGAAATTAATTGCATATAATTGAAGAATTTTGCTCTTTCCCTGCACAAAACACTCGCGCCCTACAACCATGCCTAAAATGCTTCTGCATTAATTAACTCACGCTAGTTTTAAAAACACCCTTACCTTCTGCTATATGCTTCAGCTGCCTCTTGGAACAACATGATGATGATAAAACCAAGTCTTTACAACATGCAGTGCCGCTTGGAAAGAAATTACTACTTTCACATGTCAAATCTTTTCTATCATGCAACCTTTCCTCATGTCAACCGTTTAGGCATAATGCATTGCATATGTACCGGTGACATTTACCATGGGAAAGGTTAATCCTTTCCCATCGTGAGAAAGTGACTTTTTGACCATTGATTTAATAATAAAAAAATTAAATGGTTGAGATCTAAGACTTGCTACCCTTTGTAGACCTTTTGGTTTTGCAACACCCACAAAAATTTAGACCCCGCCACAAATTGAATATAATTATTATTTTTTTGGCAAAATTTGATTTTAATTTCATTTCATTAATTTTATTTTATAAGATACATCCAAGGGCCAATATCATGCCAAGTGGCAATATAATTAATCTGACTCTGACTATACATTTCACACAAAACGATTCCACTTTCTTTTCCAACAACACACCACCGTGACCACCATCCTCCTTTCCGGCAAGCATTAACGCAGCCAAAATCGTGCTTTGTTTTGTTTCCATTCTACTCTCAACTTTTGAAACTTTGTTGTCAAAAATAGAACAGGGACCTTTATCTTTCTACTCTCAAAAGCTAATTGCTTTGTTTTATTAACTGCTTCAAGTAAACAACTTGGTCGCTGTTAGTGGAAAAAACAGGTAATTGATGATTTTAAGGAATGGGTTTGCTTTTGTGGGAAATTTAATAAGATGTGAGTGTTAGTGTTGTTGAAGGTTTAGAAAAAATAAAATAAAAAATGATGAAATTATGCTGTTTATATGATCCAATAAACAGGATGGAATGGTAGGAAAAAGCTTGTGCTATACAGATCTGAGCTCAATCTCTTCCTCGCAACATTGTAGGAAAAAGGTTGTGGCATCGATCTCAGCTTAACTTTCAGAGATAATTGCAATTTTCGGTTGAACATGTGTGTGATTGTCATTGAATTTGAAGCAGTGAACTGGATTTTTGTTTCTCGTTGGAAATTGAGTTTCTAAAGAAGAGAAACACGTGAGTGAGGGTGGTGAAGTGTATTGATTTTGTCATTTTGATTATTGTTTTTAGTGGTGTAGATAGTAATGTTGTTTTAGATGGGAGGTGTAATTCAAAGTTTGATTTAATATTCCACTCAATTTTTTTTTTGTCAAAACCATCAAAAACAAACAAAAAATTGCAACCTGTTGACCAATATTTAGAGGTTAAAATTCACCTTTCCCATGTTAAATGCACCCAATACTTTATTCCATCAAAGTATACAGTGAGACAAGAAAGGTGACTGAGTGCTTACTTTTTGCACCAGTTTTCAATCAATGATCATCGCTCAAGAATGGTATACGACGTGAATGGAAGCTTCAATGGTATCATCTCATTTTCATAGCTATAAATTTCACTCTTCCAAATACTCCATAAGATTGTAACAGGCAGGAAGGGTTTATTAGTGTGGAGGGTGTCGGCAGCTTTAAACATCAGGTGCAAGAAACTACCAACATCAGAAGTCAAAGATTGTAAATCATTCCATAATCATGTACACTTTTCCAAACCAATATAGATACCCTTTGAACCGATGTTCAATTTACATTCCTCTTTCATTTCAACTAAAATTTGGGTTACTTAATACTCTGCTACCAGTACCACCACTCATAGTTAGAATTGTGACCAATCTTAAAATTTTAAAAATTACCTCTTAAAAAGCAAAGTTTGTGAAGGCATAGCAAACAACAACAACAATTAAGGGGATGTTGACTAGGATTGACGACCATGTTAACTGAACTTCGTAATCTGACACAATACCAAATCAAATTATAAAAAACCCATGTATGTATATGAACATTCACGTGGCTTTCTATTTGCCATATCATTTTTTAACAGAGTCACATGATTTTGTTAGTAGGAAATGCAAAAACAAAAAAAAGAACATATACTATTAGGGTAAACCAACTTCACTCTAATAGTAAATGTCGCTTTAACTCAATAATTAGATACTAAAATTATAGGTTGCTATCTTTCAATATGTTGATCATATTTTCGAACCCACTTGTCTATATCATCATCATCATCATGCATGATCATCTTTTCCACATCTTAGTACTGTATATACATATGTGAAACTTGTGAGCAAAGTAGCGCTTAGGTTATTGTTGGTAAAATATTTTTTTTATTTAACAAGCTATTTTAAATGGTACAGTAAATTTTTCATCCATTGAATTGGTGAAAAAAGAAAATTGTGAAATCTACTGCAGTCATCAAATTAACGGTCCCAAATTCTCTGCAGTTACAGTCTTCTATCCTCAACTGCCCACTAAAGATCAAATGGCTCAATACATTGCAATAAATCAGCTTTAAAACATAACTCATCAGATTATCAAAATTTGCAACTGCAGAAAATCTATTTCTCAAATCAATACTAATCTCACATCACATGGCAAGTTGCAGCTTTTTTACATTATAACAACCAACATCATCAAATGCAATGCAACAATATAATACCATCATCTAATGCAACAATATAACATCATTATCGAATGCAACTCCCATTCGGCTACTAATTAAATTCATCAAACAGTTCAAATCTAACTACATTGTCATGTGTCATAATACTCATGATTTGGATGCTGCACGTATCGAATGTCACAATTTTCCAAATAAGATGTGGCAGTCAAATTAGTAAGTTATTTCCTCCTATAATTTCCTTTTTCTTTTCCAATGATACAAGAGAACTAATATATCATTGTGATTTGCAAAACTGCAAAAAGCAAGGACAATGACGTAGTAATCCATGAGCTTCGGGGTTCTTGCAATATTTCAAGGCCTGGACTTATTAGGAACTGTGAATCTGGTTCAATATTATTCGCCTAACTCATTCACCTTCAAGTTCCTCACCAAACTGCTCCAATCGCTTAGCATCTTCCTCTAGATCCCGGACCGTGGCATGGTTAATTAAACCATCATCTTCACTGGCATGTATCTGTCTACCACCAAACCTGATAAATACACCAGAAAAAGTATGACAAAAGTTAATATCCTCGGGATATGTAAAAATGAAAAGTGAAAGCATTTAAAAAATGAAGCTATTCTTCTACTTTTTCAGTAAATTTAAAATTCCAATTTCATTGCAACACTGTAACAGTAAGAATTAAGACGACAGCTCTATCCCTATGCCTTACCCACAAGGAAAATGTTTCACTACATTCCACCTTACTGATATTAATGCCTAACCCTCGAAAAAGCTCATAGGTTTAGCATATCCAAAACAAGTTACGTTACTATTTTAATCATTTAATGGTACCTTAATTGGTTGAATAAATACTAAAACAAGATGTAGAGAAGGCCAACAAAAGAAAGTCAACATGCCAAGTAGGCTATGCTGCTTATATGACAAGGTAACTTGTTAATAAAGCATAAAAATCACTGCGAAAGTGCAGAGGAAGAAAACAGATAAACTTTCAAGGATTTAATTACCATCTTCCATTCATCAATTCTATGCACGCCTGAGCACCTTTTCTGTCTTTGAATTTAACCAAAACAACACCCTGAGGATGATTCTCACATACCTGCAGCAAACATGGAATTACAGCAGCAAAATTAAAAGTCAAATACAATAGGAACACAGATCTAAGAACAGAAAGTAGTATCACTGTTATTGGTACAGGTATGGGGCACAAAAATTCCTGAAAATAGGATATGGTTAAAGGAGATCTATGAAGAGTATCAATTACATTAATCTTTTAAGGCATAAAAGATTGACTACCTTGACTGCATCTATAGGTCCAAGCTTCGTGCATTCCTCTTTAACATCTTCTTCTAGTTCTGAGTGCAAATTTTCATCAGCCTGAACAGATTAGGCAATATTAGAAAGTGTCTAATATGAGAAAATGCACCAACAAATTGCAATACTGAGAGAGCAAACTGAAATTGACTGTAGTATGTGAAGTAGAAAATCCTACTATAATTGTTAAAAGTAAAAGAATCAATGATGCTGTAATCTTTAATTTCTATAATTACAAGACAACTTTCTAAACAATTTTTTTTAATAGAAGTTTGTTTCTGTAATCAATATAACCAAATCCAAAATGATGGGCAGCTATGGTCACATGTGTAGCGATGCACTGGTGTGATAATTGTATATAAGACACAAGAAAAACTCAGTAATATCAACCCTCATTTCAGCAGGACTGAACATATAGCGAAGGACAACAGTTGTTGGAATTAAAACTTTTGAATCATCACGACCACCTGTGCCATACAATGAAAATCACATTAGTACACAATAAGCAGAGTAAATGAGAAACTCAACTGAGAAAATGAATCCAGAAACTCCAAATCAGCCAAAAACTCTAAACTAAACATACAACTGAGATGGAAAGATTTTTAACATTTGACCACAGCATGATTTCTTGCTTCACACTCACCAGAAGCAAATTGGAAGACATGGATAGATTCTAGCACGAATCTTTTTAAATAATTTTCAATGTTTACGGTACATATACAATTCAAAGACTATATCCAAATTTGAATTAGCTTTGAGCTTATGGAAGTTTCTTAATCGAGATAAGTACTTGATTCCTAACTTATGAAATATGAATCTATAGATACTTATGAAAAAGCTAGATGAGGTAGCTTCTTAAAAAGCTGAGATGCAAAAGTTGATATAAAGGTATGCGAGGAGCTATTAGTTAGAAGACTTGTAGTCATTACAAGAACATGTCAATTTTTCTTTTCCTATCAGTATTTATGGAAATGTTTATCGAAACTGGCTCTAAGACATATAAACTTCAATGAGAAATCAATTAATTAGCTCCAAAATGCACTCAGTGAACTCAAGGATCAACGGACATGGGTTAAAGTATTGATCCATTTACACCATCTGGTAAATTGGAAAAATATCTACAAGAAGGTAAACCTATATTAAATGAAAAAGGGGAATTAGGCTAAAATTAAGATGAATTGGGGATTAATAAATTTTCTGAAAGATCAACTTGAATAAAGTTGGCAACCAAGCATACCCCATCCAAGCATTTTGTCTTCCAACTTTTTCGTTTTCTTTTTCCGTCTGTTGTCTTTGTCTACTTGCTTGGATACAAACTTCTCTCCTGCATATATAAAGAAAGCTCCATCAGGCACCAGCAGGAGTGATAGTTAACTAAACTATGATTTTGACAGGTGGATTTACTATAGCCAAGTACAATTATAAAAACACTGCTAATGAAGTATAAAAAATTAAGTTAAGCCTACCTTTCTGCTGAAATTTAGCCAGGGAGACAGACATCGGAATCTTATCACCAGGCCGAAAAGGCGCACCATCCAAAAGTTGGATTGCTAGAGCCACTGATGGTTCCTGATATACGCAAATGTATAATTGCAAACCCTGACAAATTCAAAGCTATGTATCACAGGCAGAACTAGAGAAAGAGTTACCTTAAGATATGTAACCAATGCGTCTCCCTTTTTTCTTCCTGTCTCTTTATCAACATAGAGCTTAACACGGGGCTTTTTGGTTTCTGGATCCTGTTTCAAACAGAATCAGTTCAATCATGCAATTCATATGAAGCTGGGATGAGCTACCAAAACCTCCAATAGCTAGTCTGATATTTTCAAGAACATTCACAGATTACCACCTTATAATGAACTTTTTTTTTAAACAACAATCTTTTGCAAGACAGAGGGTAACCTTGGCGCAACTGGTAAAGTTGTTGTCATGTGACTGAAAGGTCATGGGTTCTAGTCCTGAAAACAGCCTCTTGTGTAAAAAACAGGGTAAGGCTGCATACAATACAACAAAAATGGTGGGACCCCTTCCTAGACCCTGCGTATGCGGGAGCTTTAGTGCACCGGGTCGCCCTTTTAATCTTTGGCAAGACACTTTTGGTGAGAGCTAGTTCTAAGGAGTTGCTTGGCCTTGTGTTATTTTTTTTTTTTGGTCAGTGTATTGCTGAGCACATGTGCCCAGAAAAGGGAAGGGGCTCTCCAAATCCTCATAAAAAATATATGGCCATTCATAAATAAATAAATAAATAAATCACATGAAAGCATTTAAAAGGTTAAACCTGATAATATGCAATATATTTTGGTCTTCCATGTGTAGAAATGTTAATCCATACTTTTGGCAATATACTTTACAGTGCCGATTGTGTTTTCCTTAATTAAATATAACAGATACTTTTACGGTAATCCTAAACATGAAACACCGATATGTACCTAGCATTATAGTTTGATTTTACAATTCAACAAGGGAATATAGGAATAAAAAGGTACCTCTTTTATAATTCCATACTTGGAAAATGTTTCCACAACCTACAATATTGCCCATGTTAGTTTTTGCAATGAATATAAGTAGTTTCAGGTAAAGTGAAACAAAAGTTAATGCTTACTTCATCAATAGTAACATCCTCAGGCAACCCAGTGACATAAACATGTGTATTGACCTTTAATTCAAACCAACTGTCAGGAGGTTTATTAGCTTCCTGGAACAGAAAGAGGTCAATAGAGATGTCATTTATTTCCCAAAAGAGGTCCTCATTTCTAAGTGAAAGCAACAAAGATGAGAAAAATTAAGCGGGGTGAAGCCATTTATATAAATAAGATGAACAGATAGCGGCGGATACCTTCTTTTCTTCTGGTTTATCTGAATGCTTCCTCTTCCCAACAGCTACCGCACTGGTATTTTTTGCTTCAGTTGTTTCTTCCTTTATGGAAGTTGCAGAAACACTCGATTTTGAACTATCTTCAACAATTTTAGAGGCATCAGAATCAGTTACAATCGGAAAAACTTCCTCTTCTTTCAAAAAGGTCATCTCTTCAACCCCATAAGGCAAAGCGCTACCAGACGTGGCCTCCTCCTATCACGTAACAATTTCATTGATCTCACCCAAAAGAAAAAATAAAAAACAGCTTAACTAGAAATACATTCAGAGAATCAACAACCTTGGTTTCAATAAAATAAAACCTAGGGAAATTGAGATTAATACAGATCATATACTAAGCAACGGCAGATCTATTTTCTGAATAAGTAATTGCTTTATCCATCAAAGTTTTGGTTATAAAATTGATAGAAAAAGAAATATTTCCATATGGATACATTTCCTTAAAAAATTGTTTCGGACTTCTATTATCCCCTTATAGCAGTGTCTGTTTGGTTTAGATTTTTTAAGAACTATTTTGGCAGTGTGCACTTGTTTTAATATTCTTAAGCAAAACAAATTGTTATGACACAAATCACTAAAAACAGCAGACAAAAATGAATAGCATGAGATAACACAAATCCCATCAACAAGACAGAAGGTTCATTTTTTTCGTTTTGATTCTGCCAAATGAACTGTCTGTGCTTTACAGAGTCTGAAGAACCAATTTGACAAGATGCCAAACATAAACTATCGATTTAAGATAGACAAATGTTAATAGTTACTAGTTAGTTTGTTAGGGAGGGATGGAAATTTTAGCAACAGGGGTCGAACACTAGAGTCGGGTCCACCTTAATACACCTTCAGTGTCCCAACCCATACCACTGGGCTACACCTTCAGGGATCCTATGTGACCTATGCAAAATCTAAAACAAGAACCTGTCATTTCAAAACCAATGTATTCAATAAATCAGGTACAAAAGAACAGTTTAAGATAAAGAACACCAGCCCTATGAACCACATAAGGTTCGAGCATAATAGTTAAAACTCTAAGGTTAACAACTTGATTAAACCTAACCCCAAATCCTAGGCATCAAAATTTAGTTAAGCTTTAAACCTATCTCATGTTATTCATAATATAACAAAGAACATCGCTTATTGCATAGATGAACATAATAATGATGTAAAGCTCATGTACCAACCTGAGGAACCCGCTTATATGCCCTAAGACTCTTATCCCACTTATATGTCCCATCATCATCAGTAAATTCTTCTTCACCATCAGGCGGTGTGGAAGGTCTCTCAACGTCTTCTCCTACACCACCACCACTGAATTCTGAAGCTTCCACTTGTGCCTCAGCCTCCTTAATCTCCTTTTGCCATTTTTCAAACTCGTCCACATCTTCAGCCTCAGCATAAACTACATAACAAGTCACATTGTATCCAAGTCCACAGTAAATAATAATAACAAAAAACCCAAAAGCAAATCAATTTTAAAAAATAGAAGTTAGAAAAAAGTTAAGCTTTAATTCATATACACCATTAGTGTAAAGAATTTTTACACTGCCAATCAATCATAACCTCAAGATACAGATTTCAAATCACCTCATGATGGTTGTAAAATGGTCATTAGTGCGTGCCTCATGCGATATGCTGACAGTGTATGAAAAAAAAATTCAAAAAGTTATACCTGCAGTTGAAGACGAATTGGGTCTTTGAGGGTTAATTTCATCCCATAATTGAGAAATTGAAGAGAGAGGCTGCCATTCAGATCTTCCTTCAGACCATAAAAGTGTATTTTCTGATAGGTATCCATTTAAGAAATGCTCTGAAATGTAAATTAGCAAAGTAATTATTATAAGTTTGATTTCAACATAAACACAAGGCTTTGTTTGGTGAGAATCTGAGAAGTGAAGTTACCTTGCACCTCAGAGAAGATATAAGGACCAAGTTGTTGTTGATTCTCTCCAAGAACGTACCATCCAACTTCGGCGACATTTTCACCTGCGTTGCGTAACAAGCTCAGTTAAACCAAAAATTGCTGCGGATTTGAGATGAAAAGGAGAAAGAGAGAAGTTAGAGTGTACCAGCAGGTTGCGGTTGCGGTTGCGGTTGATTGTGGCTTTCGTAGCCATTTTCAGAATTCATCGTTTTCTTGGAACAGTTTCTGGGTTTCTATTCGCTACAGTGGCGACAAGGTTATGAATGATGCAACGAAAGGGTGCCCGTAGTTTCTAGAGACAACGTTCCTCTCGGCCGTGTGTGGATCTGCTACAGTTTTCTATATGTTCGGTTATCTAGTCACTCGCACAGATCTTCAACACGTGGCTACGAAAGTTTTCAATGGCCGATATTAAAAGTTTGAAAATTAGAAAACATGTTTCTCGCCGGCGAGACAATGAGTTGGATACGGCGGCGAGAGACGTGATGAAACTCTGTCTGTTCAGGAAGTTGTGTTTCAAATGTGTTTTCATTTTCTTTTACCTCAAAACAATAATTTATTTATTTTGTTATTTTAATCTTAGCCGTTACGATACAACACCGATGCTGAAATTTTTTTAAATTGATGGTATGATGTGGCTGGGATTCTTTAATAAAAAAATAAATTTAAACTACATATTAAATCTCAAAATACAATTGATGGGCTAAAAACTCAAAAGTAAAAAAAAAAAAACAAAAAAAAATCATCCTAGACCAAACAGACATAGAACAACGATAAGCCACAACAATAGAATTGTCTTCACAAGATAATTAACAATAACAACGTTCTCAAACGAACAAAAAGACACAAAACATGCGGTGGACAACAATAGAAATATAAGTAATATTGATAATAAAGAGAATTAGTCAATTGCATATATGAGATATCCTACAAGGAAAACAATGTTACGCAGTCAATTACATATATTCCATAAATAATAGAAACACCACATATCCCCGCGTATCAAATTTCCACCGCCTATACCTCGTGTATCTCAATGTATCTAAAAAGTATCGGACATTTGTTTTTTTTAATAAAAAATTAATCTCCAAATACTCTTCTGATACGTATCAGGGTGTATCAGGCAAGTATTTGTGCATGATACGTATCGGATATCGGTACGTCATCTATTTTGAAGTATATGAGCTTCAGAGCTGGAAATATATGGAACTGGAGTAGATGCAGACTCTGCTCGCTTAGCGCTTCTCGCGTACACTTAAAGTTTTCGATTTTATCCTTGTTTACATTATACAATTTAAAACTTGTTTTGGACTTTTTGTATTATAAAATTTGAATGCAATATTTTTGTCAATTGAACCCTTCATGTGTAATTTTTAAAATTTTTTTACAAAATTACGCATTTGAAGTTATACACTCAATGAACATTTTTTTGGTTTTTTTCATTATAGAATTTGAAACATTTTGATATGTATGTAAGTGCATGTTTCCCACGACACACCTTCACCAACTTTCTCTTCTTTCTCTCTAAAGCATGTAAGAAAAACACCTCATCTTGAATGAAATATTGATTTCTAAGCACAGTTCAATCATTGTTCGACTCTGTACACACTATTTTTGTTTGAATGCAAAGAATGTGATTTTAAAACCTCCCTCAATCCATTTCTATGTGTTCTAGTTTCATTAAGGTTAAGATGTTTGTATTGACGTCGTTTGGGTTATATAATTTGAAATTTTAAATACCTAGTTTGGATTATAAAATTTGAACATTAGCTTTACATAAACATATTTCTTTTCTAAAATTGTATGCATTGTTTTAGATATGGATGCTTATATTGATCCCTCCGCTAATTTGACACCTGTCATTACACCTTTGTTTGTGGATCATCTTGCTAATATGAAGTCAGACATTGCACCTTCAGTTGTGGATCCTCCCAGTAATCACAAAGCCAAGTTTCAACCTCTAGCTGAGGATCCTTCCAGCAATGTCAAAACAGAGGTTTCGTCATTGGTTAAGGATCCTCCCGACAATGCAAAATCGATGTTCCACATCTAGTTGAGAGTTCTCCCTGAAGTGGAAGAAATAGTCACAAAAAAGGGGGCTTTGAATTGTGACCCTTTTAAAATTTAGTCTTGCAACTTAAATGAGTTTATATACTCAAGAAGGTTCCTAGTAAATGTTAGTCTAACAAGATTAGAGTATTAGATATATAACAATTGATTTAAACAGGACTAGAATGTTCTAGATTAAAGAAACCTTAAATGATTAAATAGTTTTGACAAGAACCAGAATGTTCTGGTTGAATTAAAGCTTAACTGTTTTAATTTGTTTTAACAAGGACCAGAATATTCTGGAGAATGATTGACATAAAGGGAGAATGATAATACAATATTATAAGCTGGTTTTAAACTTTAGTTTATCGTTAGATATTTATGGGAGATAATTAAATATTAATGTGTGTGATAGTGTGTGTATATCGTGTAAAGATAAGAGAGAGAGAGGGGGGGGGGAGAGAGAAGTATAACACAAGAGAGTTATCCTGGTTCACCAAACCAGGCTACTTCCAGTCCCCACATTTCGTGCGAGATTATCCACTATAGTATTCGGCTATTAGAAACTTCTAACCAGCACTATAAGGTCTTGATCACACCAGATCAGTCCATAACCCATGTATTATCGACCTCAGTTGGCTTCTACAATTCTTGATCACACAAGAAATGTTGGAACTCTTCTATCTCAAACTATTAAGCCCAATAGACTTGAGATCTAGATTACACTCTGTATGATGATGGATTTTGGTAGAAAAATGAATCTCAAACAAAAAGGATTTTAAATGATATCTCAAACAAAAGAGATATTTTACAAACACAAACTCAAAAAGATGTTCTCAATTAAATGAGATAAAGATAAAATATAGTGAAAGATTATGGAGTTTGTTTTGTGTCTGTCGAAAGATTGATGAAGAGTTTGATAGCTTTTTGCTTGAGAAAGATAGATGCTTTGTATTTCAAACTCTTGGTTTTAGACTTGAATGTCTTCCTCTATTTATAGAACCTTTGGAAACTTGTTTTCCACTTAATAAAACAACAGGCTTTGTTTTATTTTGAAATGCATTTGCGCTCCAACATGTTGCTTGATGGAAAAGCATGTTTAATTTTCACTTGAAAAATGTTCCAGCTTTGCAAAAGAGAGAGTCACACACATGTGCAAGGTGTTGCCTTCTTGTTTGTGTGAAAACAACCATTAGGAAGTGACATGTGTGATGTCATGTTATGATCTCATGTGTATGTCATTTGGATAAGAGATATTTTGCTTCTTATGATCATTTGTTTTCTGCTCTTCCCCAAGCAAGTTTCGCTCCTACCCAGTTAAACTGACCAAAATACCCTTGCGCTAGTTAAGTAACGCAAGTGTGAAAAAAACCGAACTTAGTTTTTACACATGCGTGACTTAAGTCACACTGCATGATTTAACTCAAGCCGAAATTAACACATGCGTGAGTTAACTCACGCAGGTTTTGTTTTTGCATTTTCACTTCTTTGGTTTGGGCTTTTATCTGCACAAGTGGCATGTGCTTTGTCAATCAGAGAAGCTAACGAGGGTTTAGTGGGTTTTAAATGTTGTGATTATAAGAACTGATTTGGAAGTTGAGGCTTTAAAGGCAGAGAAGCTAACAAAGGTAGAGATGGTGATTTGCAATGAAAGTAAGAAGAATAAAGACAAGGAAAAAAAATGAAGAATGCAAAGGTTTATTAGAGAATGAAAATGAGAACAAAATTGACATGTGCTAAAAAGACACTATAACCTAGAAGAGAATGATGTCTATAATGACATTGGGATTTTGTATGTTGGTATAAAAGATTAGATATTGTCGTTTAGTAAATTGAATTTGGAGATTCATGAGTGGTGCTTGCATCTATGTTTAAGCTAAAAGAAGGAGGAAGTACATTGTGAAAATGCAAAAACAAAACCAGCGTGAGTTAACTCACGCAGGTGTTAATTTCGGCGTGAGTTAACTCACGCAGCGTGACTTAAGTCACGTATGTGTAAAAACTAAGTCTCGTTTTTTTCTTACACTTGCGTTGGTTAACTAGCGCGGAGGTATTTTGGTCAGTTTGGCTAGGTGGGAGCAAAACTTGCTGGGAGAAGAGCAAAAATCGACTTTTCTTTCCTTAATGGATCGAGAATATCTTTAAGGCCTAGAAAGAAGCATAAGTCATATGTTCTTTTATGGTGAGACACATTTTAATTTCTTGATCAAAATGATGCCTTGCCTTATAAAAGCTTGCTTTTGTCTTTTGCATGAATGCCCTTTCTTTGTGTTGTGCCAAGAACATTCTTGAGATCATTCTCATGAAACATTTCTCACAAAACACATTAGTAGATAACAAGATAATAAATGTAAATATGTGTTATCTTTAAAAACATCAAGTGAGGATGTTCTCTTCACTTTGTATGACCAGAATGTTCTTTGTAAGAACATGAAAAACCTCTCTCAAAGTAAAAATTCCTTTGATTGATTTCTTTTCTCCCAAATCATATCTTAAAAAAAAATGATGAAAGATTCTTCGATCATCCTAAATCTTTTAAGATAGAATCTTCAAGAATATCATCATGAATTTTCTTCTTTGATATTTTTCCAATCAATATCATTAATGAATGACTTAATAAATAATTCATTCATGAATTGGTTTCTCTTCAAAGTTGATTCTAATCATTTTGATGAAATGATGAGAATAATTTCGAGTGTAATATGCTTCCTCATCATGAGAACATTATTTCATCAGAGTCGATAATGTTCTCTTCTATATGAGATGACAATACATTCTCGGTTAATTAACCTTGAATTATTTTGTTGATTATGCAATTCATCTCATAATTCCTCTTTGTGATTTCACACAATGTTTCTTGTCTATTAAGTATCTTTCAGATATTCTAGTTTAGGCATGTATGTGGTCATGAAGGTACAATCAATCATTCTCTTGAATGAAACTTTTGTGTCTTTTTCTTAAACTTCTTTAGAAACTATTTAAAGATCATTCTTGAATCTTCATATCTTGAAGTTAGTCAAGGTATGTAACACAACTCAATTTGTGTTTTGTCATATGACTTTAAGAGTGATCTTGTGTACCTTTCAAATATCAACCTTTTATTCCTCAAATCTTTAAGGCTTTGTTCAAAACCGTGCGGTCACGATGATGAATCAATTAATCATAAAGTTCATCTTCTTGTTGAATCTTCACTCAACACTCTTTTGATTCAAACAATCGTTGTATCTTCTTTTGAATTTGGGATGTTGCTGGTTGGTATTACTTCTTGTCTACTTCTGTGAAAAGCCTCAAGTGCAAACATCAGTAGATCACTATTTATAAAACTCAGTGTTTATTCCATAAAGTTTGTTATCATTAAAACATTCATCAAAAAGATTTTTGTTTCAACACTCCCGACAATAGATCAACCCTTTAATGAGAAGTTGATAGGTAATTGGGGTCGGTCAGAAAAGCAAGTAACCAATCATTTACTTTTAAACATTGAGAGTCACATCATGCAACCACATCACAACATATATTACTCAATAAATTGTAGGATGCGATAGTTCAAACCATACTTACCTTATTAAGAAAGAAATGCATTAATTTGAGAGCTCTAATAAACCTCTTTGTGTGGTGCAGCACACCTATGATGGCATTGTATGTGTAGACATTCATGATCGACTGACCCCCTAAAGTGGATGCACAGTCAACGTCGCTTGCTGTTTTCATGTATTTGGCTTCCATGTGGAGTAGATCATCTCTCATAATAGATCCATCGTCATTATCGATTTGATGGTATAATGTTTCTTGAGCCGAGGAAATCGCCAAGGAGCGGAGACCTATGGAAATACGAAGAGCCAAACTAAAGAGGAGATTGTAGAGTATTGACGTTGTTTACAGGGTATTTGATCTAGTTCCTTCTCACAACTAACTTACACAAGATATGTTATTATTTGAATAGAAAATAATAAGTAATAATCAATCCATTATGCACAAACAAACAATTCAATTATCCATTCAGAACAACATAACGACACTCACACGTAATATTCCAACAACATCAACCTCCATTAATCGCTTATCCCAATAATCTCATTTCATTTAATTGACACTGTTTTACAATTTATCACTTATCATACAATTTAAAACAAATTATAAACTAAAAAAATGCTAGATAGTTGCAAAGAATGTAAGGTAGTAGCAAAAAATGTCTCTTTGCTAAAGTCAAATGACACTATATCATTTCCTTCAATCAACCAGTGGCAAAATCCATTCAAGTTCACTAGAGATAAAACACACGGGGTAAGAAACAGGCATATAAACCCTATCAAGTTTCCCCTAGTATTACTTTTGAGACTATATATCTCCCATAAAAGGTCGTACAACTTTACTATAATCTCCTTATCCTCCCAAAAGTGGGTGTTCATATATAGCTCTTGTACACTAGTCTCCAAAAAAGAGTTACCATTGTTTAGCAAATAAACCCAATCACCTTCAAAGTCTAAGTGATATTGAACTTTATGAATCACCTTATAACCATCTCTAACACAATCATAAAAAAATCAATGAGGAGAAAGATTAAACTCAAATATTTTCGTACGGTTGAAAGCTAGGATGAATAATCTTAAATTCTGCGGTAATAGGGTTCCACAATATAGTTTAAAATTGAGTGTCAAAGCCTTTCTAGAAACAAAGAGTGTCGTTAACACAAGTTGACCCCCAAATGAGAATACTACGAGGAAAAGGAATGATGTCGGTATTGTCATCATCCACTTAAAAAGAGGTGGCCAGTCTAAACTAACCATATTCTCAAACCTTTCACCGGGAAGAATGCAAAGTGATTGATGAATAGGAAAACCCCTTGATTGTTCCTCTAGGAGGAGACACGTTTCATCGTCGTCCTCATCATGTTTAGACATGAAGAAATTGGTGCTAACATGTCCATGAAATTAGGGTTTTTGGATAAAGAAACCATGATTGTTGAAAAGACGTGACTTGTTTTACAAATTAATTTTGTCACGACAAAAGTGTTAATTGGTGTTACCTGATTTGGTCATCAAAATGAATCATAAAGGAACAAAATTTTCGTAATTGTCGTAACTTGATTTTGTTTACAAAATGGCCAAATCAAATGGTATTATCGAAGTATCTCCTAAGGTGCAAAATAACTAGTACAAATGGTACAAATCGATACCTGTTCATGTGATGAATTAAAACTATCAATAAAGATAGAATAATTCTCCATTGGAGATAGAATTGCTCAGTTGATGGAGGTTTTGGTCGGAATCCATGGAAATTGCAGTGTGGGTTGCACTTGTAAAAAACACTCAAACATTCAAGCCAAATTATGCTTGAGGAAGGTGATGGATTTAGACTGTAACATACGTTAATTGGTAGTGATATGAGCCTTATATTGCCAATATGAGGTAGTATTGGGTTTGGGTGAGTCCAAAAGACCATACTTGAACAAATGCCCCACAAGTCGATTGCTTATGTCAGCATAAAAAGTTGACTTACAAGCATAGTCATTTATGGTATATTAACTTGTAAGGTTAGCTAAAACCAACATCATTGACGGATAACAAATAAGATTCAAATTTCCTATTTTTTTGGAGTAATTTTGGTTGAAAAACGAGAGAGAAGTAGGTTAAACAAGTCTTTTATATTGACATGATTTGAATTCTATAATTCGAAACATGTTTTTAAATTTCATATTATAAAATCAAAAAAAAAAAGAATAATAAAAACATAGCGCATGTGAGATGGTTGAGGACGATAAGAAATTCACTAATTATAAAATATATATACATAAGTCTATTGACCAAATTAAAATATTTTAATTTTATTTAAAAAAAAAACCAGTAGTTTGATAATTATAAAATAGTAATAATTAAACATTTAAAATTTTCAAACACTAAAAAAAACACAAGATGGAAAATGATAGATCGAAATTTGAGTCCACATAGAGTGAGTAAGCAAAAGAAGCAAAAAGTTGTAGACATTTTAACCAAAACCACCTTTATCGTGAAGTAATTGACACGAAAGAAACTTCTAACCTAAAAATTTTCCAAACATAGAAAAGATAATCTTTAACGACGTGTTAGACGCGTCGTTTGCCGTTGAAATTAAATTGATGAAGATATAACTAATTTCATTCCCACTCACTCACTCTACTGTTTTTCTGTTTTTTCCCTCTCTTAGTCGGTTAAGCTTGTTTCTTTCTTCTCCATACTCGCATTTCACATCATATATTTCAATTTCAATCAATTCAGTTTCATTTTTTCATTAAGCTGAAGTTGAAATCACAAAGCATTCTGAATAATCGATTAATTATGGATCTGAGATATTTATTATTATTGGTTATACTAGCTTTGGAAATTTTGTGTGTTGCGAATGGCGATAATTTGGTGTTTCAGGTGGAGCGTCGGAAAACGACTTTAAGTGGAATTAAACATCACGATCATCATCGTCGTGGTAGATTTCTTTCATCCGTTGATTTCAATCTCGGTGGTAATGGTCTTCCTACTAGAACCGGGTGAGTCTCTTTACTCAACTTTATTCTTATCAATTTAATTAGAATTAGAATACTTTCTGCATTTATTTAATGAATATGACAACTCTTGTATATTTGATGTGTGTGTATTATCGACCAAAAAGCAGTTATAGAGAGTTGATTCAGTGTTATTAATAGTGGATCGCCAAAAATCCGATGAGGAGATCATGCCGCACACAAATAATTACATTAGCGGAAATTAAGAAAAAATGGGTGACATTAAACTAAAAATCTCAATAGTTCGAACAATTAATAAAGCATGATGCATAGCTACATACATTGCTGTAGAAAGCCAGAAACATGAATTAAAATTGACTTAAAATTCAAAATATAAATATCTATGTTTAGTATCACTGTATTGTAATTCTGATGTATCCATCGTGATACCAAACATATATGGAGTGGAGCTTGAAGTGAAGAGGAAGAGGGAAAGGCGGTTTAGCGACGAGAGGTTACCTAGGTAGTAGGGTTTAGGGGTTATATAAAACCCCATCTCATTACCGAATCAGCATTGTTTTATTTTTAATGTTTTTAAAAATATGTTAGGCGCAGTATAAGAGACAATAACTTATGATACGTAAGCAATAACCGATATCACCAATATGCAAATAGTCACCGCTATTTCAGTGGTATGGATTCACAACAGAATATTGGCTTTTGTCGTGGTTGCTCCAAATCCCGATATGTAATAGTGGCATAACGGCGCTATTCCGGTTATTTGACAACACTGAGTTAACTTTAGAGTTGTTTTATATAAGATGATGATGATGATGATGATGATCTATAGTTTAATTGGTATGCACGGAGTAAAATGATATATATTCATTTTTTATCCCGCTGTGAAGATATTTTAGATCTAATTTAACTGTAGTATAATGTAATGGTAGAAATATGAGTTAGTTTTGTTTAATTATTAATTTTACAAATTCTTACCGATTTAATTCTTAATTTTGTTTTATTATTATGAGTTATGAATGTTTTGTTGACAGTGTACAATTACTTAATTTTGTTGAAAATTATTGAAGCAATACAATGTCTAACTTGATAAAATCTTGGGGACTGAGACTTTGTTTGGATAAACAACTTATTTTGCGGTTTTCAGCATAAGAACTTATGAATAAGCTATTTTTATAATACTAGATAAAATAAAGTCAAACCCTGTTTTCGTATAATCTATATGCTGTTTTCATAAGCTGTCCTGGAGAGCTTATGGAAATAAGTTGAAAATAACTTATGGACATGTCATAACTCATAGGCTGTTTTTGTAAGTTCTCCAAACAGTCTCACAAGTGCTTATGCCAATAGATAAGCTCAAATAAGCCAATCTAAACATGCTCTAACTATAAACGGGGTCGCATGAGCTAAATCATGGGTTACCCTATTTGTCTGTCTCCTAATAAACCTCACACCAAGATCTAAAAAAGATTGAAAAAATGGAAATTGAGCTAAATTATAACATGAAGTTATTATCTCATCATTATTATATGCTTATATTAGTTTATTTGATTTAGGTTGTATTTCACTAAACTTGGGCTTGGCTCTCCAAAGAAGGACTACTATGTCCAAGTTGATACAGGAAGTGATATTCTGTGGGTGAATTGTGTTGAGTGCTCAAGATGTCCTACGAAAAGCCAAATCGGTGTATGTATGCATTTTCAATTGAAGAATCATCATCATATATAAGATATGATTGTGATACTAAGTCAAAGTTATGTTGACTTTACCCCTTATTTAATTTTTGTATTTTCATTGTTGTTGTTGTTACAACAGATGGACTTGACTCTCTATGACCCAAAGGGATCTCATACTTCAGAGTTAATTTCTTGTGATCATGAGTTTTGCTCTTCCACATATGATGGTCCGATTCCTGGTTGTAAGGCGGAAACACCCTGCCCCTATAGCATAACTTATGGAGATGGAAGTGCAACTACTGGATACTATGTCAGGGACTATCTTACTTTTGACCGGATCAACGGAAATCTCCATACCGCACCGCAAAATAGCAGCATCATTTTTGGGTGAGAATTGTTATTTCTTATACTCCATTACATTGTATTGTATGTTGTTGAGTTTTCCGGCGATCATGTATGTTGTGTTAGTGTCATTGTTGTTGAATTGAATTAGGGGGTTTTGTTCTTTTTTCTCATGAGTGGGTTATCTTCGGCTGTAGACAAAATTTCCGTTGCCTTTTTGAATTAACTGTTTTATGGTACTAAAATATTTTCCATTCAAGTGGCGAGTTTAAGTGGGTCAATTTATTTAGAAACATTCATCTTCCTAGATTGATAAAGAATTAAAGAATAAAATCACTGGCTTGACATTTTTATTCCCCTCTTTTGCATCTCTGTTGGTCTTCGCTTGCTGACAGGTGTGGCGCTGTACAATCTGGCACATTGGGTGCATCTTCCGAAGAAGCCCTTGATGGAATAATTGGTTTTGGACAGGAGAATTCTTCTGTGCTTTCACAGCTTGCTGCATCTCAAAAGGTGAAAAAAATATTTTCACACTGCCTTGACAATATTCGTGGTGGTGGAATATTTGCCATAGGGGAATTGGTGGAACCAAAAGTCAGAACAACTCCATTGGTACCAAATATGTATGTTCATTAATCTAGTCTTTTGATCTCATGCCTTGATATTGGTTGTCATGTAAATCCAAGGGCAAAGCTTGTTGACACACAATTTCAAAAGTATCAATAATGAAATTGTTATATAACCTCATTTCACGATCAATTGATCATAATATTGTTTAAGTTGATATGCAATTAAAGTAAGGAGCAGTACTTACTATAAGTTGAAGAAAAGAACTTTTCTAGATTGTGGATTTTATTTTTGGGAAGCCTTGGCGCAATGGTAAAGTTGTTGTTACATGACTGAAAGGTCACGGATTCAAGTCCTGTAAACAGCCTCTTGTGTAAAAAACAGCATAAGGCTGCATACAATTCACCAATTGGTGGGACCCCTCCCAGACCCTGCGTATGCGAGAGCTTTAGTGCACCGGGCTGCCATTTTTTTTATTGGATTTTATTTTTGTTCTTTGATGGGAATCCTCATAGGTATGGCTGCAAGTTAACCTTGGCTAAGATTGCTAGTTAGGTAAAGCCGTCTTCAGAGGCGTAGTTCTAGGGTTCATACCCTTGACATTGCCGGTAAAGCTTGCCGAGATTCATGACCACTATTAAAACCAACCACTGTAGGGCTCTAGAGTTTTAGATTTGCATTTTTCTATCCATTTGGATAAATGTTTTAGTGGTGAGACTCAGAAGCCCACTACATTGATTTTAAGGGTTCATTGATAGTGCAGTATTTAAGCCACGGCCCCAAGCCATGGATGGTATATTTCAGACAAGGGAAAAGAGGGACACGTGAAAGAGATTTAGTGGGAGAGATGTTTATACTAACTGGAAATCGAGTAGGGCCTAGGAGTAATAAATGAAAGATGACCAGACTCAGGAGCTCAATACAGTAACTGATGTTAAGGGCCTATTATTGTAGCAGTTAAGCTATGGCCCCAAGGAGCTGGAGGTATATTCCAAAAATAAGGGAAAGAGGAACACATGGAGTAGACTTAGTGGGAGAGACAATGTTAAGTGAAAATTTTAGAGGATCCCAGTAGTAATAGATGAAAGGAGGTGGTTATGAAGAGGCCAGAGACATGAATATGGAGGAAGGAAGGCAAATTTTTGTTTATGGGTATATATGCTGGGTTTGGGCAGGAAGTAGGAATCTACTGTTGTTTCTTGTGATTCTTCTTTTCATTTTCTTGTTCGCAATTCTTCATGTTTTTATTTGCTACCAATATACTCATATGTTCACAGTTTGAGTTCAATGTAACTCCCTTTCATATCTTCTTTGGTGTTTCTATTGTTGTGGTCTGTATCAATAAGATCCTAACATCTACCTCAATACATATATATAACCATTTAAATGATTTATAACATGAAGTAACAAAAACTTCATCTTAAAGACAAATTTATAAATGGTTGATATGGGAGAAACAAAGCATTCATACTAATTATTTTTTATGAATTTTCATTTGTATATTACCATCAAATATCTTGCTGTTAATCAAATATCATTAGAATTGGTGTGATTAGCTAATCAATCTTTTCATGTTTTTTTTTTGTCACCATTGTTGGATCTGGTGCGCTTATTTCAATTTTCTAACTGTAGAGAGTTTTGCGTATGTGAAATTCTATCTCTATCATTCTAGCTAGTCGTTATATGCATGATAGCTCCGTTGGTTTTCTGTAGTTCACTAGAAAGGCAATTAAGTCCCATATGCTTTGAAAACTTTCCATGAATATTCTTTCAGTTGGTCATGATGTATTTGATATTCAGTTTAGCTCTTGGGATTGTAATTATGTTATAAGTTATAACCGCAGTCCGTTGTTGACTATTGTAGGGCACATTACAATGTGGTTTTGAAGAATATTGAAGTTGATGGTGATGTTCTACAGCTTCCCTCGGATATATTTGATTCTGGAAATGGGAAGGGGACAGTGATTGATAGTGGAACAACCTTGGCTTATCTTCCTGCCATAGTTTATGACCAACTAATTCCAAAGGTATTTGTATCTAGAAAATATTAATTCAATTAATATTTCTTCTGGAGTACTTATGGTTGTTCTTTTTGATAGATTTTTGCCCGTCAGCCTGAATTGAAATTAGCTCGCATTGAGGAACAATTTAAATGTTTTCCATATGCTGGAAAGTATGCCATTTACCATTGTAACATTTTTGTATTGAAATTTCAATTTTCTCTGTTATATCTGAGTAATTATTGTTTGCAAATATTAGGGTGTGATCTATTTGTTTGATTCATCATTGTTTTTTTATTGACTGAAGATATCTCAAATAATTTATCAGAGATACTAGAGATTTATGTCATTATTCATTTATCCTATTGGGTATGGTGACAACATCATATTTTCATTTAATTATATCTTCCCAAATGTCATATTTTGCTGTTTTGATAATATTAGTAATCCAATATTTTGAAGCCTGCTGGAGGAAAAAGATTAGTACAAAATAAAATAAAGGACATATGACAGTAGCAAGTAGGATTCAGTTAATATATTAGAGACTATGTATCATGATTAACTTTTGCACTTGAGCAAGGACATAGCTTTAACAAAAATTGAGTTGTTGACAAAATTACTGATTAGCTTCTTGATGAAGTGACCACATTATGTGCTATAAAAACTTCATTAAACAGAGAAAGAGTGCTAATTCCTTTTCTCGGTCCTTTTCATTTTCTTTTTTGGGCTTTGTTGTCCATTTCCTTAGTTTGTTAAGGGAGTAATTGAGTGGGTTGAATTGTTATCTGCAGATAGTTGTATACATGATTATTTTAAGTAGACTATAGATATATAGACTTTTTGTTGCTACACAGGAAAATAATTTTCTATTACAAAAGAGCCATTTAAGATGGTTCTTTAAAATTTTATTTAACTAGGTATAAACCGTTCAAATGATGCTTGCTTTTTTACATTTTGAAAGCTGAATTTTATCAATTCAACAAAGCAACAAGTGCACTTGATTCTCTGGCATATGGTTGAGCTCTGAATTTTTTGACCATTGTAACCTTGCAGTGTTGATGGTGGATTTCCAGTTGTCAAACTACATTTTGAGGGTTCTCTTTCTCTGACAGTTTATCCTCATGACTATCTGTTCCAATATAAGGTGGTATGAACTTTTTTATTCACTGTAGATGTTCACTGACTCTAAACTGAGAAGCTTTGTAGATGCTAGAAACTCAAATTTCAATTTTGTACAAGTTTGACATGTCTGAAATGATTTCTCTCTCTCCGAACTGTACCCAGGTCCCAGGTGTTTTGTGTGTTATATCATACATGCTTATTTATTAAGTGCCATATATTATATGTGTAGAGACGTCATGTGATTGTAAATTAAATGGTCTGATGATCTATCCTTTGTTAACTCTTGACTTCAATGATGATCTAAATTGCCATATGGAGAATTTTACTGATATATTATGTATGTTTTCAATTTATTTTTGAATAGCTCATTTTGTTAAACTTGTTGCTGGTATGTACTATTATGTTTCTTGATATTATTTTTCCTTAATTTTGTCCTCTAGGCTGGTGTCCGATGTATTGGCTGGCAGAAAAGTGTGACCCAAACTAAGGATGGAAAGGACATGACACTTCTTGGAGGTACACTTTAAAATTAAATATCACTTTTAAATACTTATAGACTGAAAATATTTTATTCCTCGTATTGAACCAAATGGAATGCTCAATAGGTATTGTTGATTATTTTTCGATTTATTAGGCTAGATTTAGTTTCCTTATTTGCTTATAAGTTTGCACAATCTCATTGTGAAATAAAAGTTGATCATTCTAAACTATTCAACTTGGTATCTAGAGCAAGGTTTGAAATCCTAATTTTTTTTATCTGTGCGTTCAGTCTTCGTTAAGGCTACCCTAGTTTAATTTTCAGTTCTATCATTCATTAAAAAAAGACTTCTATTTCTTCTGCCGCCATCACCAACTGAGATACCACCACACGACTGTGGCTGGACACTGCTGATCTGCCATCGTCTGAAACCCTACCGTTGAACACCCCTTCATGCACCTCCACACTCCGAACGTCTATTTGGCACGTGAATCACGCACAGCCTTCTGAGCGTACATTTGCGACGCCATTTGTTCCAGCTGGCTCGCCTTCTCATATTTTTGTTGGGACAACTTCCAGTTTGTGGGTCCCACGTTTGACACATGTTTTGGAGGTTCTTTTGTTGTTTTATCACTGTGAATGTTGTCTTGAGGCTCATTGCTGCAGTGTTTTTGGTCTTTTGTCACTGGTATAGCATCACAAGGTCTACTGGTTCACAATTTGGATTGTTGATAACTGTGTTATTTGTGTTGTGTCGCCACACCGTTGTTGGAACGCTTGTGATCTGCACTTGCTTTGTTTTTTTGGTTCTTTGTATGATGGTTGTCCAATAGATTTCATCTCCAGCCACTTTGGCTCATTTTGGTAATTCTACGATTTGTCTATCTAACTTTGTGGGGATCATGGAATTCAGACTGGTGCTTCGGATCATGTCGTTGGTAATCCCTCTCTTTATCTCTAACTTGGCACCTCCTAAAATACATCACAACGTCACCCTTGCTAATGGTTCCAAGGCACAAGTTACTACTGGTATTGGTCAAGTTTCACCTTTGTCATCTCTATCTCTGAATTATGAGTTACTTGTACTTGGTTCTCCTTTTAATTTGATTTCAACCAGTAAACTTACTCGCTCTCTCAATTTAATTTGATTTCAACACTTCCCCTCAAAAAGCTTGTTACAAATGTAAGTTATTTGAGGACCCCACAAAGATTTGGTGACGATATCAGCAAGCTAATCCTTCAAACAAGTATATGATGTTTTGATGATTCCAAAGAGGATCTTCTCTCTAATTAAGTACCAGTCAACTTCTATATGTTTTGTTCTCTGATGAAAGATTGGACTGGACGAAAGATACGAAGTTGGCTGGTTATCACATTCTAGTTCCATAAGACCAATTTCACTGAAATGCAACTCTTGCAGTAAATGTCTCGACCACAAAAGCTCACATATGGCATGAGCCATAACCCAGTATTCAGCCTTTGTACTCGGCCGTGTATTAACAACCTGCTTACTACTCTTCCACTAAATTATACTTCCACCCATGAAAAGACAATAACCGGAAGTCAGCCGTCTATGCCTGAAAGCCACTGCTCAATTGGCATTTGTATATCCAACAATGTCAATATGATTCCTATCGGTTTAAACTCTTTGTAGAAATTTGGGGCCTAACTCATCCTTACAAAACCGGCTTGTAAGGTGAGGAGTGCCTCCTGTTTATAAACTCTTATCAAGAGTCCTATCTAACCAATGTGGGACTAAATCCATCACTCAAAGCCAACACAAGGCAATTAGGGGCAGATCGCAATAAAGGTGGGATTACCAACACACCCCCTCACGCTTAGGGCGGGATTTCCAACATCCTTTTATGCATTTGATAATTTGAATAACTGATGCCAATAACTATCATGAGGAGAGGTGAAAATCTACCTTGTCACCGGCATAATACGACACATCTGGCCTGATCACAGTGAGATAGTTCAATTTACCGAGCAATTTTCGATATCTCCTCTAACTCACCATGCAAAACAACATTTTTTATGCCCAACTGTGCTTCATGACTAAAAAGAAGCAAACAAATGACATATTCACAATTGGTGATAAGGTCTCACTATAATCTTGACCATAGGCTGTGTATATCCCCTTGCTTTGGCGGGATTTCAATCGGTCCACATGGCCACCAGTGTCTATCTAAACATTCAACACCCATCTCATCAGTCATGGATTATCTCCACACTGAATGTGATACTTCCTGAACTATGTTAGGAATTGAGACAGACGAAAGAGCATAAACAAAAGCATAATAGGTGGGAGATAATCGACAGCATGGTACCAAATTATAAATGGAATGAAGGTTAAGGGTAGAATGTTTATTTTTGTGAACGGAAATAGTAAAATCAGCAGATGATGGAGCCAGATTAGGGGTAGAAGCGCCTAAAACATGAGCTGAAACACATGGTCCACACCGTCATTCATAAGTGACACCAAACCTATTCAAAGGGGAGGAGATTCTGGTGGTGTGATGAAGCACCCCAAGAATAACATATGATAAATATTAATTGAATAAGTGCTTAATGAAGTTCTTTACCCATACCCCCCTCAATCATGGTACTGTATAGCATCCTATTAATAATATGTTGGTCTAAGCTTTAAATTGTTTAGCCATTTGTGTTAAACCTTGAGCATTCTCTCTCTCTGATGCTAAAATTCATTTGGAAATCCTGTCTCACAAGCGTTTTTTTCCCCTTTCTTCCTTAACTTTCTCTTATAGGCTTTAAAATGTTGAGCCATTTGGTGTTAATTTAAGAATTGTGTACTTGCATTTAATTTAAAGTGTAAACCTTGATCCTCATTTTCTCTCTCTTTCTCTCTAATGCTAGAATTCATTTGGGAAAATCCTTCTCACAGGTATTGGATGTGTTAATATCATTTATTAACTTTTATTATTTTCAATTTCAGATTTGGTGCTTTCAAACAAACTTGTCTTGTACGATCTTGAGAATATGGCTATTGGATGGACTGAATACAATTGTGAGTACCAATTAGCCTTTCATAATTCTGTTTCCTACTTTGTTGTATGGTTAAAATAACCGCAGTTATACATTAATATGCAAAATTAGTCCAAGGTTGCATCAAGTTATAACACCTTAGATTATTTCCTCTTCATTTGAACCAACTTCACCATGCCTCCTCTATACCTACTCTAGTTTGAAATATTTTTCAGCTTCATGTTTTCTGTTTATTGACCATTTTTTTAGTATTAGAAAAATAAGAAAGGTGAATTACAAGCAGATTTTGACCAAACGAAGCCTCATCTGTTATAGCAGCCATCTAATCCACATGAATCTTATGGTTAATTTCTATTGTTTTTTAGGGTTAAGTTTGTTAATAGTATTGTATGCTAGAATAACTTGCTTAACACTGTGTTATTGTTTCTTTAGGCTCTTCCAGCATTAAAGTGAAGGATGCAACGACTGGAATAGTACATACAGTGGGTGCACACAATATTTCTTCAGCTTCTACCTTTTTAATTGGTAGAATATTGTCATTCTTTTTGTTGCTAATTGCCATGTTAAACTGTTTCTATAACTAGGTTCTGATGAGTTATGATATTCAATTTGATCTTGTTGTATCATAATTCCTTGAATGATAAGGTGTGCAGTGTGGTTGATATGGTATAATTTAACCAGTTCTCGTATAGATTCTTATAGATGCAAAAGGGGCGATTTTTTTAAATTTTTTTGGAACATTTTGTTATATATTAAATGATGAAGGTTTATGATTATATAATGGATGCATTGTTTTACCCTGACTTTTAATTTTTTGACAAGAACAAACTTAACTCGTATCATTAATCAAATGAGTCGCAATACAATTTGGTATCAAATCAAACACTTACGGATTAGCCATTTATACAACCTCCCTAGCTAACTCATGGGCTACCATATCAGTTTGTCTTCTAGAAAACTCAGCCAACAAGTTATAACATATAATTGATTAAAATGAAGAATACGATCTCTAATAATGGAACAAAAATGAGATAAATTAGACTGCGGCTTGTTGAAATTGTCCACAACCACTTTTGCATTTTACTTAAATATAACTGTTTTTTCTTGACTTTTGCCTAATTAAGCCCTCTTTAGCCTGAATCTTTTGCGAGAAACTCATCCACTTCAATTTTTCTCTCCCTGTCATCGAACACTCCATCTTACAAGTTACAAGACTTCACGTGTAACAAGTTAAGATGTTTTACTTGGCCTTCTTTCACTAAATCAATCCAGCCAAACGCTTCTCTATTCCACCTTCCCAACTTGGCTTTTAGGATCTTCAATTTTTATTTAACACATAAGCCTTCTTCCCATGAACTTGAAAAGACTTCCAACAATTTGCAACAAATGTAAAGAATCTCCATGTTCCCTCCAACAGTTGTTGAATCAAAATGGCTTAGATCCCCAGTTATACATTGGACATTTCAGCTAAACAAGATAATGATCAGATATGTCATTATCTCCCACCCACTTTCATGCCACCTTCAAGTTGTTGATCGCTCTTTCTGTCAACAAAAACTTATTGATCCTACTCATTGAACTCTCATAGGGTCTAAGCCATGTAACTTTTTTCCCGAAAAGAGGAGTATCGATCAAATTTATCCTTTTAACAAGTTTATAAAATGTTATTTTTGAAGTTTTCAGAACATTACTCAATCCCCTCCTCTAGGCCATGGTCTGCTGTTTAATCTAGGCTTTGCACTTCTTAAGCCATGCTCGACAAGGAGAGCGTCCACTTGCCACATAAGCAAGCTCGGAGCCAATTTGGCCAAGCCAGACGAAACTAACACATATATGAGTACCTATATAAGCCTGAAAATCAAATTTTGCAAGGGCTCATAGATTTTTACGTGGAAACTTAGAGGAAATATTGAGTGAGGTTCTAAGAAGTTGTCGTTCAACCTAGGAGAATAAAGCTAGTGTTTCTCATTACCAATATTTTTGTGTAATTCTTACAATTCTCTTATTTCTCTAAAAATGAGTAGCTAATTTCTCTAGTGTTAAGGATGAGTTGAATTTGGATGAAAACTTTGTGTTATGATTTGATATTATCATTATGAATGAACTCCAGTATCTTGTTTAACTAATCTATATTTTCTAAAAACTTGAGATTAGACGTTCTTGCCTTCGTAGTCTAAAAATAGATAAGGACCCTTGAAACCAATATAATTTCTGATAATTTCATGCGTACTCTTAATTTTAAATCTGCTAAGAGATTAGCAGTTATCTTAAGATTAAAGGTTTAATCACTAACCGATTAGGATTAAACAATCTAAGAAAACATCTCAAATGAATACGATGTTTGATATCAGATTAATAGTGTATAGTTAGAATAGACAATGCTCAACCTAACATCTTTGTTCTTATTAAATTTAATTCAAATTTTACTTGTTAAAACTACTTTTGCAATTTTAATAGGGAAATTTTACTAATAGACCATAAGAAATCATTAGTTATCGACCTCACTCATAGACTCTTACAGTCTGTTTGGTTGAGGTGAAATAGAGAAGAGAGAAAGAGCAGGCAGAGAAAAAGGAGAGAAGTTCAGAACTTCTCCTGTTTGGTTGCAATGAGAAAGAGAGGAGAGAGATAAAAACACGTGGGACCCACGCCTGTATTTAGTCTCTCCAAAGTAGCGAAGAAAAGGAGAAGAAGTCAAATTTTTATTTTTATTCCACTAATACCCTTGTGAAATTGTTGCAAGTTTGCATATAGGACAAAACGTAAGTGTTGGCTGTGATTGGTGATAATATTATATACTACTTATGTCTTGTGCCGTGTAGTACAAAATACAAACACAGTGAGTAATTAAACTTTTTAAATTTACTTGATAATTGATTAGATTACATAAAACTATAATTAGTTTAACTTAATTCAGTTAAACTAATTAATTTAATTCAGCACAAAAAACTAATTAATTTATTTGATATAAAGTTTAAAGAAATAATTTAATTAATTAAAATAAATTTGAATAAAAGATTAAATAATTTAATAGATATTTTTTTTATTGTAGGGGCATCTTAGTACTTTTATAAATAATCAACACTTCTCTCCCTTCTATTTCTCTCTTCTCTCTTTTATATCAAACAACACATCAAATCTACTCTATTTCTCACATATTTCTCTCTTCTCACTCTCTCTCTCACCTATTTCTCTCTTCACAACTTCTCTTCCAAACCAAACACACCCTTAGAAACTGAGGTACACATCTTTGAAGTTATGGAATTTCTATAAAAAAAATGAGTACTCGAATTGGCATAGCAAATGATGAAAGAATCAGTTCTAGTCGTTTTGGTGGAGTCGAAAAATACAATCGAGAGAAACCAAACAACGACAAACTTGAATAAAAAATGATGATGTAGAATATATCAAATTAAAGGAATAAGCCAGGGACAAGAGTAACGTTGCCTGCGTGAACATAGTGAAAGAACCTATATTAACAATTCTATTAATATAGGTTCAGTAAATTAGGTTTGATCTTTGCGTGTTCCTTTGTTTCTACACTTATTACTTCACCTCATATTTGTATGAAATTTGTATAACAATTTGTTATAACTTTTGTACAACACGATATTTTTCTCTCTTTCTCGCTATTGTTATTGGTCATCAAAAGAGAGAGAAACAACGCTGCCACAAAAATTATCATAAAATGATTGTATAAATATCAACACTCTTTTGAAAACCCACACTTCTGCAAAAAGGGTCAAACTACTATTCATACCCTCTACTAATTCCAAGCAATAAAGTGTAATACAAATCTTGTCCATCCGATCAACTGGACGCACCAGATCAAGTCAAATGTTCAATTTTATATTATTTATTTAAAAAAAAAAGCTTCAGTATATGCCAATAAAAACTTCAGTACATCAGTGCAAAATGCTTTTCATTGCGCAAAACTCACGCCCACATCCCACCAAGTTGTGCACATTAACTTCCTTATATCAAACCATTTATCTCATTCAAGCCCTCACTTAAATTTCAAGATCTAATGCAAACCTTACCAACTCTTCGAGCCCTCACTTTTTTATAATTATTCCCTACTATATTCTTAGACCATGGTTGGTTAAATGTCATTTATTTGACGACACATTTATTATAAGCCTTTGCAAAGTCAATATAGTAAATATAGGTTAGAAAAGAGAAGTGTGTAACATAATAATGCAAAACATGACTACTCTCATTGTCATTGATATTAACATTCTTCTCCGTATACAAACAAAACTACTAACTAATAAGATGTAGATTTCTGCTCTTCTCCCAACACATTTTACTCGTGCCCAACTGAAATACCTAAACTACCCTTGCGTTAGTTAACTAACGCAAGTGTAAAAATTTGCGCAAGTTAAGTCATGCAACGTAAGTTAAATCACGCAGCGTGACTTAACTCACTTTTTTTAATTTATTTACTATATTCAAATTATTTTATTTACTTTATTCTAATTTATTTGTTCACTTTATTCTAATTTATTTATTTTCTAAATT
>Ga0228711_1000611_pt1 | contig 45815 bp, 24 predicted proteins | sample MedpolnodulmetaG_2_FD_177996 | JGI IMG/M metagenome (GOLD analysis project Ga0228711, IMG submission 177996) | Root nodule microbial communities from Medicago polymorpha collected in Santa Monica, California, United States - brown nodules | ecosystem: Host-associated > Plants > Roots > Nodule...
CCTCCCCCCCTCAAGTTGGCCCGTCCCGCCCCACCCCGTATTTGGTGGGCTAATAGTGGATTGGGCCTAAACGAGGCGGGCTGGCCCGTATTGCCATCCCTATGTAAGAGTGAGTTTAGTGGAGTCCTTTATTTAGAGTGACTTCACAGCCGATCAGAGCAAAATCTGCAAGAGCGAATTTGAACAATTCTAACACGCGTGAACCAAATCGACTGAAAAGGATATGCAACTGACCCGCATAATGGAAGTGAGCGGGGGACATGAACAATGGACTTGGTTAGGAAACACGCGAAAAAAAGCGCAACAAAAGATAAAAACACCCTCCAAAAAAGAAAAATAATCATTTAACCAAGCTCGAGGATAGGTTGGACGACGTTGTAGTCGCACGTGTGGTAGGTAAATATAATTGTGTGTGATCACTCTACTGTCAATGTGTTTGTTCTCTCAAATGTGGGGCTTCCATTTTTTTTCCTTCAATTCATACTATATTAGTTCTAAGTCTCAAAACTCAGTATTTAGTCTTCCAACTTCCGAACCTCCTCCGAGTTTCCCACCAATGTTTCAATAACCCCCTATTTGAATTTTAAAAATAGTTGCAGAAGTAACATTAAACATTTCTATAAAATTGTGCACAAACATATGTGTCTTCTAACCTGAACCTTTGCATAGTGAGTAAGATTTAGATTCAACAAGAGTGACTCGTACTCTTGAACTCTATCTTTTACGTAAAATTCACATTCAACATTATCATAAGGTATATTCTCAAAAGCCAATGCTTTAATGGTCATGTGCGACTATCCAAGTATATAGTGAATGCTCTAAGAAATCTGCCTTAAAATTCTAGAGGAATAATCCCTAGTTCCATATACAAGTACATAATGATACAATATTTTTTTTTTACAAAGAATCACTTATGGGACGAAGGTAGTATCTATCTATCTATAAGCAATAATTATGTTTCAGTGAGCTTAACTCAGTTGATAAAGATAATGCGTATAATATATGCAATGTCTGAGGTTCGAACCCCGGGTACCACCAAAATAAGCAAGAATTTTGCTCTTTACACAACACAAAACACTCGCGCCCAATTGATTTTCCAAATATACCCCTACGTGAGTTAAGTCACGCAGCGTGACTTAACTCACGCACCTTATAGCTTTGCGTGACTTAAGTCACGCTCCACTGGCCGGTGCGCAAGTTAACTCACGCAGGTTGGCCGGTTGGTCAGAGCTCAAAAACACACGTTTTTTGGACTTTGGTCAGCTTTTCAACCTTCAATCTACACATTTTACACATTTTTTTAACTACATTTATGGTAGTTATAACCTATATTATCATTCCCACCTATAAATACCCCTCCAAACTTTCTCATTTCCTGACATCATCTCACATTCTCACTCTCCTCCTCACTCTTTCCTCCTATAAATCTCATTCTTTTTCTTCTTTTTTTAGTCTTTACTTTGGTGTAAAAAGAGACCAATCAAAGGGTAAAAATAAGCCAATCGAGGGGCAAGAATAGGCCGATCGACCTGGGGTAAAAAGAGGTCAACCGTTGGGGTAAAACTAAATCTGCTTCTTTTTACCCTTAAAACTTTTTACCGTGGGTAAAAAGAATCTTCTTTGGGTATAAAAAGAACCAGATTTAGACTTACCCCAAGAGTTGATGTTTTTTTACCCCACCAAGATCAGTCTCTTCTAAGCTCAAGGTTGGTCTCTTTTAACCCAAAGAAGTAGATTTAGTAGTAAATTCGAACAAAATTTATCAATTATTGTAATTGTATCAACGATATTAATAAAATGAGATGTTTTATGTATTATTTTTGTTCAATTTTTATTCTTTTTATTTATGTATTATTTTTGTTCCATTCTTTTTATTTATATAGAATAAAAAATTAAGACCAACCTTGAGATAAAAAGAAAATTTATGAGAATAAAATGTATCAATTATGTTCTATTTTTTTTATTGGTGCGTGACTGTGTGTGATTTAAGTCACGCAACATGACTTAAATCACGTAGGGGTATATTTGAAAATACATTTGGGCGCGAGTGATTTTTGACTTTTTTTTAGTTAATCCATTCATCAAAGTTATGATCAATCGGGTTGAGTTGGTTATTTGTTAGTGAGTGTTAGAACTCAGTCAGAAACAGAAACATGGCATCAACAATAACTCGACCACACATTCTTCTGCATTCTTCATCTCCATCACTCAAACTCAATCTCAAACCATCATCACCATTTCTTCGCTACCGTAATCTCCCAAATTCGTCACCCTTCATTCGACGACGTGTCTTCTGCTCCACCAATTCAACACCTTCAAAATCCCAATCCGCTTCCATTGTTAACGATCTTCTCGATTATCTCAACGAATCATGGACTCATTTCCACGCCACAGGTATCTTCATTCCATTTTTTTTATTCTCCAAATTCCATAAACTTCCTTCCTCCCGAAACTAACCTTTCCATTTCTTGCGCAGCTGAAGCAAAACGACAATTAATCGCAGCTGGTTTTCATCTTCTTAATGAGAATGAAGAATGGAATCTCAAACCAGGTGGACGCTACTTCTTCACTCGTAACATGTCTTGTTTGGTTGCTTTCGCCGTTGGACTAAAGTGAGTTTCAATTATTCCACATTTTTGTTAATTGAGCTCGAGAATGTGTTTCAAATGCCCTTTTCATGTCAAATTAGTCCCTGAATTATATCACCACCTAGCAAATTAGTTTGTGAATTATATTAGTTACCGCCAATTATTCCCTGAATTATAGCCCTTAATGGTAAATCAGTTCCTGACTAGTCCTTACAAGTTAGTAGAAGGAGCAATTTGCGGGACGTCATTCAAAATTGTGTCTTTTTTTTTCTTTCTTTCTGCCTATTCGTACATTACAGGGCGTAAATGCCCGACACCTCCAATTTCAGGGGGCGAATTGGTGGATTACTCTAGCTTTTACCTTTACCGAATATGTGGTCCTCTACGTAGATTCCACATCAATGCTACCATATTAGGGACTAATTTGCCAGTAACTAGTCCATGTACAATTGTAATTACAACAAATTTGTTCCTGATGACCTAACTTTCTAAGGCAAATTAGTCATCAATGAACTAACATTGATGTGGAATCAACATGCAATGCGATATGTTTGGTTAACATGGCACGTCATAGCCTCTAATGTTAGAAATTAATGGAAGGACCATTTTGAATGGTATATTACAATTTCGGGGATGTATTTGCAATAATGAGAGACTATTTTGATTTTTGACCGCTGCTTATAATTTCGAGGACCAATTATGCTTATTCACTCTTGTTACTATTATCTTCTGATGGACTTGGAATGGAACTCTGCTTTGTTGTTGTTGAAGGTACGATGTGGGTAATGGTTTTTATGCGATAGCAGCGCATACAGATAGTCCATGTCTTAAACTGAAGCCGAAAACAGCGTCATTGAAGGCTTCTTCTTATATGATGGTAAATGTTCAGACTTATGGAGGTGGTTTATGGCATACTTGGTTTGATAGGGATTTGAGTGTTGCAGGAAGAGTTATTCTCAGAAGAAGTGATAATTCTTTTGTTCATAAGCTTGTCAAAGTCAACAGACCCATTTTGCGTATTCCTACTCTTGCCATTCATCTTGACCGGTACTATAACTCACACCCATCAAATTGTATCATATCATTCTTTCTTAATTCAATTACAACTCCTTGCACTTAGGCTTATTTGGATTAAATTATTTGAGCTTATCTATTGACATAATCACCCGTGAGATTGTTAATGGGAGCTAATGGAAAAAACTTATGGCATGTCAATTGCCTGTTTTCAGTTTATTTTCATAAGCTCTCCAAAATAACTTATGGAAACAGCTCATAACTTGTATGAAAATTGTTTCACTTTTTTTAGAAATATCTTATTCATAAGTACTTACGCGATATGTGTTTAATTAATCTGTTTATCAAAACATGGCCTAACACTAACTAACTATCATCATCACGTCCATATATTCATCAAACTAAACATCATGGTTCTGTGGGATCTAACTCTCCTCAAGTGTCTAGTAATCTCAATTATTAATGAGAAATTTAAGGTTTGATATTTCAATGCCCCTACGACTTGTAATGCATGTGCGTTGTAACATTAACCATTGATTTATTCATCAATAGTTAATCACTTACTTCAGAGGAGCAATGTCTGATTTTTCAGTGATATCATTTATCTCTTGTTTGCATAAATATTTTCAGTTAATGATCAGAAAATACTGGCAAACATTTGTACTATCATTGAGGGAAACATATGGTTTTCCTATGTGGCCCTAGTAAAAGTATTTTTTTTGGCTCATTTCTTCTCTATTACTCCCTCCGTCTCAAAATAATTGTCTTTTTAGCTTTTTTTTTCTGTCTCCATAATTGACACTTTAGAATATCAATGCAACATTTATTATTTTTTTCCACTATTATACCCTTATTTATTGAATTTCATCCAACTTAATTACTCCGCTAACTACAATTAAAAAGGGTATTTTAGTAAATGATATTGATTTTATCATTGAAATCAACACAATTAATCATTTCCTTAAAAATCGTAAACAAACCTTAAACGACTATTATTTTGAGATGGAGGGAGTATATGTTAATGCTCTGTCACAAAGACATGCAAGCTAGCAGATTCTATTGCCGTCTCATATTTGTTTCATTGTTTAGCACAGTGAACCAGGATGGTTTCAAACCAAATTTTGAGACTCATCTTCTTCCTTTACTCTCGATGAAACTCAAGGACACTTCTTCCGAATCAAAAGAGAAGACTGCTGCATTTTCATCCAAAGCTTCTCATCATCCACTACTTATGCAGGTACATATTGTTTTTCCTTCTTTTGAATTGAGTTTGAATATGAAGTTCTCTTCAAAGGTTTCACCTTTGAACAATCTTTCGTGTTCATGGATTCAAACTGGTTGTGCTTAATTTGAGTTGAGTAAAGCAAACCATGCATACCTTACCAATAAATTGTTTTAAACATTTATTCAAAATAAATTAAAATAAGATGATTCCCTCCACAACTATCGTTTTCTTGTTTGTTTCCCATTTTTTCTTTACAGTACAGTCTAGATACAGTAGAAGAAAGAAAACTAAAATCAAATTCATAAACTTTCCAAATATAAATTGAAATTGCTATATACTATATTTCCTGTGGTACAACATAGATATCTTTAAACGCAAGCCAAAGAAACATCATTCAGAGCCTGACATGGCAATTTTAGGGAACATCTTAAAAGTTACTCTGCCTGCTATAATTGGTTTTCCTACTCTTCGGGTCTTGATCACAACTAGATATCAGTATGGTGCTGTAGGATATAATTCTGATTTCATACCACATTCTTGAGTTGTTATTGATGATGATAAAAGAAACACTGAGACCTTTCAAATCACGGGTCTTCTACTTGGGTTGTGCTAACCTGTGATCTTAGGAAGAGCAATGGTTAAGGAATCAAAATTTAGAACATTATTATTTTGGAAATTTTAAAAGGTACAGTTTCCCATAGAAAATTCTGTGATTTTCTTAACCACTGTCTTGGCATTTTCCTTATACATATTTTGTATTCCTCGGTCCATTACAATTTAATAATCCAATGAATTGGTTGCATTAGATATTTGCTATTGAAATGCATGCAAATATGTTGGAAGGTGGACTGTAAATATTCATTCATAGAAAGGGATGACTGCATTGAGGGCAAAGACTGTTGACCAAGATTTTTTACTTGCTTTCATGTTTTATGTAAAAGAATTTTTGTAAAGGAATTAAAGGATTTAAGCAGAGTAGTAGACAAATAATGGAAAAAGAGTCATCAAAGAGCGTTATGCGGAATTGGCAAGTGGTCTAGTCAAGGCCAAATGATGAAACATGAATTCATAGCCGTGTTTATTATTTTGGATATCGTAATAAGCTACCAAGTCAAATAGGTTTATCTATTGGTGTTTTAGCAATTGATATTGTACAAGTTTGTCTGTCTTGATTTTAAACTACCCTGACTTTAAATGTAGCTTGCTTTAACTATTGCTTACTATTCTTTATAATATCCCTTGTCTTTAATTTTCAGATATTGTCAGAGGAGTTGAAATGTGACGTTGATGAGATAATGAGTATTGAACTGAATGTTTGTGATACTCAACCTAGCTGTCTTGGAGGTGCAAACAATGAATTCATTTTTTCTGGAAGATTAGATAATCTCGCTTCAAGTTATTGCGCATTGAGGGCACTTGTTGACTCGTGTAAATCTCCGGATGATTTGGCTAGTGAACAAGCGATTCGGATGGTTGCTCTGTTTGACAATGAGGAGGTATTTGTCTTCTTTTTTAATTTGTATGCTTTTTGTTTTATGATTCTTTTCCACACTTATGTATAGGAAAATCTGCTATATTTTCACCCGCTGTTCTCACAATAGTTGCACTATATTTGAAAAATATCTATTATTATTAATTTATTATAACTATTCAATAACAATGAACAAGAAAGTACTACATCATTAACTTATGCAATAAACCTTTTTTTCAAACTGATGGAAATAACATCATATCAATCATTTCCCCTCAAAAAAAAAATCATAGCAATCATTGATAGTGTGAGACTCTTGACACTCGCAATAAATCAAATTAAATCCTTTATGATATCTCCTGTTTATGAGTTGGTACAACACATCTGTTTTTTTGTAATGTAATGATATTTTGCTATTGATTTCACAGTCCCACGTCTAACCACTGCTGTTTAGGTGGGTTCAGATTCTGCTCAAGGAGCTGGTGCACCCACCATGTTTCAGTCCATGAGACGTATAGTTTCGAGCTTGGGAAATAACTATCTTGGTGAAGGCTCTTTTGAGCGCACTATACGCCAATCATTTCTTGGTATACCATCCTCTTATAAATTTATGACAAATGCATGAACATAATAATTAACTTTATGCGTGTAATTCCAATGTTAAGGGTTAAGGGTTGATTTTAAACTTCAATTGTCAACCTTCCGTTGTAGGTCAACTAGTATAGCTAACTAGTGGCTCCTAAGAAAGCTCAAATTACGGATCAGTTAAAGAGGATATGAGGTTTAAAATAATGGCTGAAATTGATAAAAGAGGTCTCAAGCTGTTTCAGCTCACGGAAAATATTTGTTCAGGACTTATATCTTATTAAGGGGTGATGTGACTAAGGAAATAACCCTAGCATTTATTTATTTATTCTGTTTCTGGACTCTCTTCTGTTTACTAGATCTATTGGGATGTCAATTTAAATTTTTGGGTGCCAACGAATTTTTAATTTTTTAAAAAAATAGAAAGAGAAAGAGCTTATACATGAATTTGTTTCAGGGTTTAATGAAACGTGCCAATGATTTCGTCCTGCAATATGGAGAGTTTGTCATTTAATTAGATGTCCAAAATATAATTCTATTTATGATAAAAGAGCACATTTAATGGAAAATAGTGATTTTTATCGTCATATCAGCAATAGTAAATTTGATGTCCGTAATTTGTTGTCTCACATGATATTCTGAATGGGACCACTAAATTAACTTTTGGATTCTGTTTCTAACAGTGTCTGCAGATATGGCCCATGGAGTTCATCCAAATTTTGCAGATAAGCATGAAGAACACCACCGACCAGAGCTGCAGAAAGGACTTGTTATTAAGCACAACGCTAACCAGCGTTATGCTACCAGTGGAATCACATCTCTTCTTTTTAAAGAAGTTGGGAATATCCATAACCTTCCAACTCAGGCAATTTCTCTCGACTATTTCTCCTTTTGTTTAAACTATTTATTCGTTTTAATGCAATTTTTTTAATTCAAAGAAGTGTTCTGCAAAAAATCTTCAAATTTTATTTTTAAGTTACTGTGAGTAGCTTTCCAAAATAATCTCTAGCAATAGATGAAAGAGAAAGTAAATGTGCTATCTATGCTTGTTATATCACACAATTAAGGCATTTGAATATTATATTTTGTCTACTCACTGTAGGAATTCGTGGTTAGAAATGACATGGGATGCGGATCAACCATAGGTCCAATACTCGCTTCTGGGGTTGGCATCCGAACCGTTGACTGTGGAATTGCTCAACTTTCAATGCACAGGTATCAAATGATTTGAAAGAGAGAAAAAAATCTAACTGCCAATAACCTATCAAAGCCTTTATTAAACCTTGTCATATACTTAGGCTTGATACCGAAAAGGTATAAGTTGTAACATTGTCTGGCAGTTGGTTCTTGCACATATGTGTCTATAGATGAAAATCAACTAACCGTTGTTTTTTTGTATCTGGGAAACGAGTCCGGAAAAAAAAAAATCAATTTTCAATATTTATGAGGTTGACTTAATCTTTTGGAATCAGGTATTAGCTGGCTTTTTTCTGCGTAGTCTAAAAATACAAATAAGAGGTTATTTGTATTCTGTTGAAACCTCCGCCTGCTTTACCATTCAATATTTCTTGGCCTACTATTGGCCAAACCACCTGGGCACTAGGTTGAATGTGAGTAGGGACATTTAGACATGCTTCACAATTGGAAAAATAAATGAAAATACATGACACTCAACCAATATTTAAATGTTATTCCCCTTAATTTCTTGTCTTTATCTTATTGAATTTCTTCTTTTATGAAAAATAAATAGAAGAGAAAACCATTCTAAAAAAGGAAGGAATTGTTATTACTTTATTGTTCCATTCGTCTCTGACTTACACCAAGAATATAATATTGATTGTCTGAGTTTGCTTGCACTCTTGTTTGTACTGTAGTATAAGAGAAATATGTGGGAAGGAAGATATAGACATTGCCTACAAGCATTTCAAAGCTTTCTATCAAAACTTTTCAAGCATAGACAAGATGCTGACTGTGGATAGCTGAGCTGTGTTGCTGAACATGTGTATGGTACTATACTTGTGTTTGCTGAGGAAGCGCTGCTAGTGGAATTAGCTGACGAAGTGCTGCTAGTGGAATTAGCTGAGCCGTGTTGCCGAACATGTGTATGGTACTATACTTGTGTTTGCTGAGGAAGCGCTGCTAGTGGAATTAGCTGACGAAGTGCTGCTAGTGGAATTAGCTGAGCCGTGTTGCTGAACATGTGTATGGTACTATACTTGTCTTTGCTGAGTAAGTGCTGCTAGAGGAATTAGAACGAGATATTGGTTTTGGGATCTCTTTGTATTAGATCAATCCGAGAAAAAAGTTCTCCTAAATACTTGGCAAACGAACTTCCTTCCCTAGCATTTAGTTGGATTATGCAACAGTTTTGCTATACAAATATGTATCAGTCAAATCCTCTCTATTTGCTCAGAGAGCATTTGTTAATACACTAAAACAATTAGAATTTTGGTTTTATTTTTCTTAATTTATTAACGGGATGAAATAGAACTCAAAACCAGTGTTTTATAATCGGACCGACCATTGCCCCCAACAAGGTGACAGGATCGGACCAACCATTGCCCCAACAAGGTGACAAGGTCACTGATTCATTAGTCGAGCCATTAAATCACTAATTGAACCGGATTAAACTGAATAACTCAGTTGTGTAACCCATTCTCCATATTTTTATATTGGGAAAAGATAAAGTAATAAATAGTAAGGGGCATAATAGGAAAATAAGCATTATTGATTCCCTGATATTGTAAAATGACATATAATTTAAAACAAACAAATTTTACTAGAATGACATAAAGAAGAACGGGAGAAGTAAATTTTAGAACCAAAAGAATTGAAATCTTTTCCAGTGTCAATCCATCCAGTTTTTTTTCTTTTAAAACCAGTTATAAACTTATTCTTTAGTCAAATTACTTGATAAAGATTTAGAAATGGTTTCCTGAAACCGCATAACTGAAAAACTTGAAAATTGTTTTCCGTTTTGAAAATGTGAACTTACTCTTTCTCCCAATGGGAACCAAAACGGTAAAAAAAAAATTATGTGGAACCAAATGAAAAAATGATCGGTTTTCTTTATATAAATGGATAAAATGGGTAGTTTGAGTAAAATATCGGGGTTATATAAATGTAGGGTTTTAGGGTCAAATTTCCTTCCTAAATGTATGCAAAAATTACTTTTGTTGTTTTTTAAGGAGCTGATCTAACAACCATATTCAAACCAAAACCCGTTATTCATCAGGTTGGATTGATTTGAGCTTTGTAATATTTTTCGCCTACGGCCAGACCAATCAATTTTTATTGGTTTGGTCTTTTTTTTTCTTCTTAAAACCAAACCAAACCAACTTATTACACTTTTTAACCCAACTTCTGCTAGTAACAAAAGACAAGGATTTGGCAGCTTTGGCACGAGAACATCAACCAGTCAATAGAAGTCTTGTGGGAGTAGTAACAAAATGTCGTGTGTTATACATGACTACAGCTTGAGAATTCCAGTTGAATCTCAGCAACAAAATTCCAGCAATCAGAAGGCAGACGTGCCAAGCTCTTTTAAAGTAGCCCCTTGAGCTCTAAGGAGCTGTATCAAAAACAAGAAAATATATAAAACATTTTGTACAGGTAGCCTGAACAAAAGCTTCATTTACATGTACATATCTAATGTAAAAACTGTTTTTCATCATAATTATACTGATTTCATATAACAAGGTGTATAAGAAAATTAACTAAAAAGAACTTTGGTGATGGGGTATTTGAATATATTACTGACTGAAACACATTTTTCATTTACCCAATTTTAATAACTGAAAATGATGAACTTCTACACGGAAACAATTGCTCAGACAAGCTACAAGAACAACTGTATTCCACAGTATAGGTCAAGCAAAGCATACCTTCATCCAAGTCCAGCACAAACTTATTCAGCCAATATAAAAATCTATTCCCGCCAAACTCAGCCAATATGCCTGCACTGAAACCAGCTAATTGTTTAAACTGCAGTAACCCATCAGCTTACATCATTTATCTCAAGCTGATCAGTTGCAGGCACGACCCATCCCTTCACCAGGGCCAAGCCATTCCAAAACTTGCATCAGGAGGTGGTGGATGAAACTGTAGTATCGAAAACAATAAAGTAAACAATTAGATACAAAGAAAAGGTCAAAGACTAAAGAACCTGTTTAAATTACACAAGCACTCTCCCCAAAATGAAGCAAAATGTGTGTGCTCGCTTGGAAAACCAAAAACTATGTTATGAGAAGATGCATGCATAATATCACATCATTATCAAGACAAGACATACAAACAAGCATTTTCTTCAAACAATATGGCATTAGAGCATAATCAATGAGATCTGAAGTAGCCAATATACAAATCAGATCAAAATCTAGTATGGTCAAAAAAAGGAATGCACGTCACACCTTCAAGACTAAACACACTCATAAATCACTAAAAGCATAAACTAAGTTTTCAACAGAAAACAACACAATTTTCAAATGGACAGGATGATATACCGAATGAGGTACCGATTTGCAATTGTAAAGGTAAATTATCTTCTTTAGACCTACCCATCCACTTGATTAAAGAGGTAACCTATCACTATCACATACTACTTTCTTCCACAGGTTCAATGGAAAAAAAGGCAATTGCATTACAGTATCAACCCAATCCTACTTCAAAAATTGTTTCAGCAAGGATGAGTTCGCATGTAGAAGCACAGACAAACGTCTAAAAACAGGAATAAAAACATTCAAAGCAAGGGAAACACATCATTATAGATCTCAAGAAAAGATATCATGTTTGTCTGTGTGTGCAGGCAGAAACTTTATATCTTCATTTCATGCTTATATCCAACTTCTCAACTAGGTTTTTAGCATTCAAACTAACAACTCTGGAGATCAAAGCTATGATCTCTGGAGGTTTATATAACTAAAAGTTTAGAGTAGTACTTCAGAGTTGCTTCTGTAAGTATGTAGTTTAAAAAATTAAGCGCTATATAAATTTCACTGACACTGAAAACTAAGAACCTTGTCTTGTTAAACTATTATACAAGACTTGACCATTAAACTGGACATTTGGGGGACGTTATACCTGAGCAAATGGCTGATGAAGAGGTTCATGGGGAATAAAAGGCATTCCATGACAGTGACAAGAATACTGAGGTGAATGCAAATACAATGTTGGTGCAGAGCATACACCAACTTGTCTAGGATTAAATGGTAACATGGTCTCTGGATATCCATAACCTATCCCAGCGGGTGCTGGTGGAGCCCATGGCCCAGGTATATGCTGGAGAAAAGGTTGTGGATAGTGTTCGGCAGAAAGCTGCAGTCCATGAGTGGATCCAAGCTGTTGAAACTCAGTGCGGTGGTTTGATACTGTTGCATACATGGGCTGCATGGTGTATGATCCTCCATTGAACCCAAATCCAGGGTCAAATCTTTGCACAAACCTGCTATGCCAGTTAAAAAAAGATAAATCCATAAACCACATATCAACCATGTCCCCACCACCTATGTCCCTAATTATAAGCCCTCTTTCAACAAAATATCCCTAATTATAAGTCCTCTTTCAAAAAAAAAAGCTAATTATAAGCATTATTCAAAGGGAAATGCTAGGGACACACTCCCTAACACACACCCTTTTAACACACTCCAATAGTAATCTGCCATGTCATCTAATATTTTTATTCATTCACTTGTTGACCGGTTGCCCAAGTTGAGAGAATATACGGTTTGAGAGAGAGAGAAAGGGGGAGGAAGAGAGAGACTTCAACGTTGATGTACTTTCCATGGCTCCCTTCAAATCTCCTTGGGATCTGCCTTTAGCACACAGTTAGCCAAAGTTGTATCTAAAACAACTCTATCATGCTGGATTCCATCTTCAGTTTTCCTGGGGCTCCATTTTTGTTGATTTTTATTTTTTCAGATCTAAATTGTTCGTCAATATTGATTCTATTCTATTTTCTTTAAAAAAAAAAAATAGTGATTCTATTGAACTTGGGTGAAGCATAATGTCAGCTACAATAGAATCCTCTGTTATTTTGTAATTGCAATAAACATTTTTTTGGTTATTGTTTTAGATTTAAATGGAAATTTGGGGAATATATTCCACTCAATGTTGTCCATGGAATTATTTGGGGAAAAAACGATTTAGATCTGAATGTCTTATTTGCAGAAATTTGCAAACAATTTTTGTCAATTTGTGTTAAAAACTTCCTTTAGCATAGTAGAATTTTCCAGAACGTGAAAGGTTTACACAATCATCTTGGGAAAAGGTTGAACAATGAACATGAAAAGTTGAAATCAAAATAGCAAAAAAAAATAAAAATTGAAATCGAAAGTGAAAGTAAAAAATAATATAAAATGAATAGTTATACCCTTCTAATATGAACCTGTAGCAAGTTAACAATTTTAAAAAGTGGATAACGTGGCAAGTTGTTATTGGAGTGTGTTAAAAGGGTGTGTTAGGGAGTGGTCCCTAGCATTCCTCTTATTCAAATTACTAGATACATTTATAATTTTATCCAAATGTAACTAATTTGGCTTGGAAGATGAAAATTCAGAATTTAATACGTCTATACACAAATGACAATTTAGTAATATTTATACACAAAATTTACAGATTAATTACACCAACAACTATTCTTAATACATGTGATAAGTGTTGAAGCTGCTTATAAGTTATAATTAGGGACAAAAACCGCAATTACATAGGGAATAGTAATTAGAGCTAGAAAAAATAATTATTAAGGGAACTATAGTAACATAGCAAGTTAATAACATATTGTCTAATTAAATCACATGCACATTGTATAAATTATAAAATTGTAAGCACGGACACTCCTCAGATTAGGCGTGTCCCGGTATCGGACATGTGTCGTGTCCGACACCGACACTTGTAATTACACTGAATTATGTGATTTTTTCAAATTATTAGCTGTGTCGGCGTGTCAGTGTCCATGCCGTGTCCGGTGTCCGTGCTTCATATTTCATTCTGATGCAGAAATCCAATAGCATATCAATTATACATGCCCCTAGTTCCTAACACATCTAAAGCCTTATATCCTTAAAAATCTATTATGCAGCATAAAAATACAAACTTCACTTCAAAAAAAACTTGGGAAATTAGGACATAATGGCCAACAGTGAGAAATCCAAAAACAAGTCTATTATTTAACCATGACTGGTCGGTAACCGTAACACCAAAATGTTTCGGGGATTTTCTAGAAGAAACAATACATCATATTTTCAAACACAATAAGACTAGGAACCATCACATTTCAGGCGGTGTTAATTTAATACATGCCACTTACGTTAAAATATGTTTAAAGTGTTGGAAGAAGTAATGACAAGTGATGCTAGAACTTGATAGTCTTTTTATTAAGAGGCAAATGGAAATGCTAAAGAAGAAAACCTCCCTGCATAATCCTATCTAGTTAGCTTTTAAGTCCTAACACATAAATGAATTATCGCAAACACCCAAATATTGTAGATCAGTACAAGTATCATGCCAAACCCCACATCTCAAACATGATAAATAAAAAATAGAAAAAAACACATTGTAATAATATCAAAGTCATCTAATAGCTCCTACAGTGACATCATCAAATTTCTGTCTGAGTGCTCTAACTTTTTTAATTTGAGAGAGGTGAAAAAACACTACAATTCCAAGAGACACAAGACTATATGAAATGGTAACAGGCATGCATACCTTTCATAGTTTCTGTTATAATCAGGATCCTTGCGGTCGACTTCACGGTCCCGCAATATAGCCACCCTGCTACTTTGCCTTTGCCCACCAACTAATTCCGTCTCTGTTCTACTTCTTGCCCTACTGTTATTTGAGGAAGACTCAACAGACACCCTACTGGAACAGACATCCGACACAGAAGCAGGTTTATCTTCAACCCGAGAAACATCCAAGGAACCAACTAAAGACTTATCCTGCTTCCTTGACTCGCATACTGGTTTCCCACCCATAGTACCATCATTATCGCTTGAACTAAAGATCCTAGCACGAGCCCTACTATACTCTTCTGTTCTCTCCTCCACACTTTTAGAGTTTTGATTCTTAACTGAGTTTGAATCTGTATCACTACAACCCAGGGACTGCTTCTTAGGTCTTTGTTTAATTGCAACCTTCTTGACAGTATTGTTTTCTAACGATAATTTTGCAGGGATGTCTGCGAGGCGAATAAGAGGAGGCTTACATCCAGAAGTCTTGTGGACAATAATTCGTGATCCTGAATCATCGGGCAAACTATAATCCATTAAAACCATCGACTGCAGCGAGTAATGCTGAGCCACCCGATGTGCAGCCAACCGCAAATAGGAAGTTGGCAGTTGCTGAAATTCAAGCTGATGTTGATTAGGATCTTGAATGAACTTCACAACATCCTGCTCCATCCGTAAAACTGTAAATTAAATTAGAAAACTTAATCAGTTATGTAAAAACATAGCACTCTAAAAATGTAAAGCTTCATTAAATCCGAAACAAATAGCATGCACATAATGCATTCCTAAATCATAAGTGCATAACAGAGTCATTAGAATTTTGAACAGCAACAAGTACATGCATAAGAACAATCAAGCATCGAATTGTTGATACACTATGCATTCCGAAATCTATATTTTTTTTTCTGTTCAAACAACATTTCTACACATTCAACAAAAATTATAAATCATGAAGCAAAGGAAAATCCTATTCAACAAATCAGGAAATATAAAAATACATGCTCTCACAAGTCACCAGCAAACACAAATTATATAAAATTCAAAAGCACGGACAATAAACAGGTTGGTTAGCATTTTATGAAAGCAATAATTGAAAGTAGAATGTGTCTTTTGGAATAATATATATAATCGGACCAAACAATGATATACCTGTATGAATACAATATACATATTGGTTACAAACATATTATTAATCTGGAATTCTCAAATGGAACAGGAGGAAGCAACAGAACAAAAGTAATGTTATGCGAAAAACAAAGCTGTCACACAAAACCTAAGAAAAGTGTGGCTTCTGAAGTGTCACCAATGAAGAATTGACACAAGACACGACACTGACACGTCAATGCCGGTTGTAATTTTAAAAAATGACACAATTGATTGTAATCACATGCTTGAGTGACAGACACCAACACGTGAGACATTGGATACGTCTACCATCAGAAGTGTCGGTGCTAGAGACTTCAATCAGAAAAATTAAGAAGTTGAAATTATGTTACAATGAAATATGAAATGGAGAAAACTCACTGGTAAGGCGTTGGCGAGGGTTCTGAATCGCATCGAGAAGGAACTGGTCAACTTGATTGATGGCATCACTGGAAGATGGAGGAATTGGAGCATCGTCGGCGTGTTCGTCAGAGTTGGAATCTTTGTCGGAGGAGATAGTCAAGTTCAAGCGATTCATGGATTTGTTCAAATCTGCTGAAGCCATGGCGGAAATGGAATCTGTTAGGGTTAGAGATTCATTGCAGCAAATTTGGACTTTTTAGGATTTTGGATCAAGTGAAGGAGCTGAAGATTAGGGTACCATCTCCTACGTGCCCATCCAGACTGTATATAGACGTGTTTTTCAACGAGTGAAATGATATTTGGACACTATGGACTTCCAAATAAAATGATATATCCACGTTTTGGCGACTCGGTTTTAACAAAGAGATAAGATGTTCGTTCCGTGAGCTAACTAAGTTGGTTAAAACAATGCATATATACTCACCAAAGAAGAGAGATAAGATGTTAGAGGTTCTATTTAAGCTTAAACGAATGAGTCAATATTAGTTTAACAACTAACATTTGTCGTAAACCCATTTCGATTGTCCTGATGACATTGTTTTGAGACTTTAGAGTGTGTTTCTCATCGAATTCGATTATCTTTAGTGCCAAATTAATGATACATATAATCTAAATGGTACTCGCAATGATACTATTCCATTTGAGTTTGCTCTATTTATAAGAGATATACATACAAATTATAAAATTAATAAGATTTTTTTTTAAGTATAATTCACATTAATCCAGTGCACTAGTGAAGGAAATAAAAAAAAATATTTGCATTGAAAACGTCTTTTTTACACTTTTAAAACTTTGATTACACAAGTTTCAAGATACTCAAAAAAATATATTTGCATCGAAAACGTCTTTTTTACACTTTTAAAAACTTTGATTATACAAGTTCCAAGATACTCAAAACACGTTCCTTGGATGGTGGTCTTATTTGCAAATTCTTTTGCAATCTTAATCATCCTAATGTAACCTGTGCTGAAATGTGGACGCTCCCTCTGTATGAGATTGTCTAGTGACTTGAATTTCTCTAAATAAAAGTTAGATCTATTTTTTGTTCTTTGGTTTCCAAGCGTGTTTTAAAATCAAATTTATCTTATCACTGTTTTTTTCACATGTCTAATGTTTTCCAATTAAGATTAGGTTAGTGTTAACTTGTGCTCTTAAGGCACATGTTAAAAAATTCAAAAAAAGAAATATTCTCTTAAACTTTGTGCATTCAATTAATTAAAACATCAAAAATTAAATTTAATGCACGTATTTCAATACATTATTTCTACATTTGACTTCTAAACTTGTGCCTTAATGGCACAAGTTAACATTTCCTTTAAGATTATCAAACAAGTTTCGTATTTTTGTACCCAAAAACAAATTTTTTATTTTGATTTAAATTTTGCACTTTTCCAAAACGAAATATAGAATCATCATCACACATGTCCTCTGTGAATCATAATTACCAAAAATTGGCATAATATTGGAATTAAAACATCTGAAAGAAAAGAACCAAGAGTACGAAGAGAGCAAAATATACAAACTAATATCCACAGAAGTTGGCCATACTAGGTTCATGATAATTTGCCAAACTCTAAAGTATATAGGGAGTAGTAACTAGAGCCAGAAAACTCCAGTTAAATCTTCAGCACAAAAGTTCCTGCCATCTGAAGGCAAATGTCGCCAAGCAAGATCAGAAATCCCTTTACCTCTTTTTGGGAAGCTGAAGCTGAAAAAACATGCACACACAAACACAAAAAATAGCAAAGATGAATTAGACGAACTTCTACCTGAAGAGGAAAGAATGAGTCAGTCAAAGCTTGAAGAACGACTGAATGCCACAGTATAATAGGTTAAGCAAAGCATACCTTCATCCAAGTCAAGCACAAACTTATATGGCTCTGCAGAAGTCCTCGGTTTACTCTTTTCTTCACGAGCAGCAGTGTGTGTGCTCCAAAAGCTCCTCATAAAATATCAAATGTCCACAAGAGAAACATAGTCATGGTGCTCATGGAAGATGCATGAAGCATCCTTTGAAAACCGAGATGAGAGGATTGGATCTGGTTTTTGAAGAAATACACAAATCCATTCCAGCCCAACTCGGCCTATATGCCTACACTCCAATCAGCTGAAAGAGATCTGTAGCTGCAGCAGACCATCATCTTACATTGTATAGCTCAGGCTGATTGGGTGCAGGCATGGCCTATGCCCCTCATCGGGGCCGGGCCAATCCAAAACTTGCATCAGGTGGTGGCTGATGAGACTGCAGATCAGGTACATAAAAGATAATAGTTAGATCTTAGTGAAAAGCTAAAGGATCATAATATTCATAAGCAGCAGCTGCCAAAAAGGAAGCAAAAATTTGACAAATTAAGGAAATAGGGTAAAACAAAACATAGACGGGAATCAACAAATCAAATATGCGGTATGAATGAGGAAAAACCACCATTGTCAAGTGCAAAAAAGGTGCACAATACACTACTTGATAACACAAGCCTCAACAACTAATAACACCAGCCATAATATCATAGAACAGATAATGAATTCAACCTCTTGTTTTGATTAGAGGGCTTCATTTCTTTAACCAACCAAACATTTTTTCTTCTAGCTTACTAATCATACAAATGTTTATCATGATACACCATGTGCACAGGATCTATACTAGCAGAATACATATATATCAAATGATTTAGCAAACTTGTGATAGTCTCTAAGATAGAGAAACACATCTATTTTATTAGACAGCCGAGGCTGGCCTAAACGCCTATACAACCTTCGTCAGATTCCATGTTTGTCTTCTTCAACTGTGAAGGTTTATTTATCTAAAGCTTTACATAACATTCTATAATTGCTTCATTTCAACTTTTGTAGTATAAATGAAAAGATGCTCTGCGCAACATCGAAATTATGCATCTTGATAAAATAAAGTTTAGGACTTGATCAAACATAGGATATGCAGTAGCTGCCTATACCTGTGCAAAAGGCTGGTGAATATGTTCGGGATGGATAAAAGGCATTCCCGGGTGCTGACAAGGATACTGAGATGAATGCAAATACATGGTTGATGAAGAGTGTATACCAACTTGATTAGGATTAAATGGTGACATCATGGTTTCTGGATGTCCATATCCAATTCCAGCAGGTGTTGATTGTGGAACCCAAGTTCCTGATATATGCTGCCCTGATATATGCTGCGGGAGAGGCCGTGGTTGGTGTTCTGCGGATCGCTGGGGGCCATGAGGGGATCCAAGCTGTGGAAATTCGGTGTTGTAATTCACAATTGGTGCATACATTGGCTGCATTGGGTATGATCCTCCATTGAATCCAAATCCAGGATCAAATCTTTGCATATACCTGTCGTGCAAGTTAGCAGAAAAACTGATCAGATTAATTCATACTCCAACCATATCTCATCCTTAATATTTATTAATTTTACAAACAGAACATAGTAAATAATAAAATACAACAACATTTCATTAACTAGAAGAAATTAGACACCATGGAGACTATTCAAAATTTTGTATTTCTTTTCTTATTAATCCCCTCAAAAATTTATCAATATATTCACAATTTCAACAAATCTTCTATCTTTTCTAGCACATGTATTTGGAATATGGGTCCCTTCCTCTTCAGAGTATATTCCAATTTATACTCATCTTAAAAATAATGGTGCAAAAGGCTTAAATAAATCACAAGAATATTGGTATTGTAGAAATCAGTAATCACTGGATTGATAGCTTGAAACAGCTATTTATATAATATGACTTTTGAATACAAAGTACCAGATTTTGATAAGTTACACAAGACTTCAGCCAACCTATGGAGAAGTCAAGTTATAATCATTAATCATTAATAATATACAATAGCCACAGAAGTATTTTACTATAATATAATGACTACTAATTTACATACATTGGATAACAGTTAACACTCATTGGTGTCAAACAATTAATAACTTTTGCACAAATATTTAGTTAAAAAGGAATTTCCATCCTTGTGTTCCTCTCTTCAACTTTTTTCTTACACCCTCATTCTGTTTTTCTCTCTCTTCTCACACATTGCGCAATTCATGTTATACTAAAACAGTAAAAATATTATGTAACTATGAAGAAATATGATAGGTTTTTGCTGTCGTATTTCAATATCAAAATAAATAAAACATAAGATTTCATCTAAATCATAGGTTTGAAAAACATCTGCAAACCAGAATTGTCAATAACATACTGCAGACCAGTGTTGTCAATCACATACTGCAGAAAATAGCGTTTGTTCAAATTTCCCTATGCTACAGCATTGTAATGCTTCTATTTGAACACTTTGTACTAAATCAGTGTATTACTTAAAAAAAGTCATTTTTTCAAATTTACCTATGCTATAGCAGCACTAACAACACTGCTGCAAACAAACAAGAAAGTCTGAAATAGTTTGTAGCAAAAGCCAATTATCAATTACTCATTCAACAAGAAAGCGCATATAAAATTTATTCTTCGATATGACAAAAGAGTTGGCTACTTAGCTAATAACTTGTAAATGTGCATGGGAGATGTTTAGTGAATGTGTGTCTATCCAAATTCGTCATAAGCTAAACCCAGGAATGAGAAGTGGTAACTGGGGAAAAAAAATTGTTTTCATTTGGAAGCAAAGAAAAATGTTTAACAAAAGACAAAACATTGACACACAAGATATTCTGTCTGCATTCTATAATGAAAATATTAACCAACATGTGGTCTAAATAGGAATGAACATATAAAAGAGCAAGTCACAATAATAGCAACAGCATGAATCATTCTTGTCTGCAAACTCAAACTATTTATTCGAGAAAGGGGAACAAGATAACAAGAACGTATATTAGCGGACAAATGCATCACTCAATAATATGGGAAAAGGTGCACATACCGATCATAGCTTCTGTCATAATCAGGATCCTTGCGGTCAATTTCACGGTCCCGGAATATGGCCACCCTATTGCTTTGCCTGTACCTACCAACTGGCTCCTTCTCTGTCCTATTTCTAGCCCTACTGGTATTAGTTGAAGATTCAACCAGCCCCCTACTGGTATTAGCTGAAGATTCAACCAGCCCCCTACTGGTATTAGTTGAAGATTCAACCAGCCCCCTACTCGTATTATTTGAAGATTCAACCAGTCCCCTATTGGTATATGTTGAAGAACCAACCATCCCCCTACTGGAACTAACATCAGATACAGAAGCATATTTATCTTCCACGCGAGTAAACAGAGAGGAACCATGCAATGAGTTATCCTGTTGCCTTGTCTCACATTCTGGCTTCCCACCCACTGTACCACCATTATTGCTCGAGTTAAAGATCCTGGCACGAGCCCTATTATATTCCTCTTTCCTCTCCTCCACACTTTTAGAGCTGTTTTTCTTCCCTGAGTTTGAATTTGCATTGCCAAAAGTCTGTGTCTGCTTCTGTGGCCTCGGTTTGATTGCAACCTTCATCACAGCATTGTTTTCTGACGGCAATTTTACTGGGATGTCTGCAAGGCGAATAACAGGACGCTTACATTCAGCAGTTTTGCTAACAATAATTCTTGACCCAGAACCATCCGGTAAACTATTATTATCCTGTAAAACCATTGACTGCAATGAATAATGCTGAGCCACCCGGTGTGCAGCCAACCTTAAATAGGATGTTGGAAGTTGATTAAATTCAAGCTGCTGTTGATGAGGATCTTTAATAAAATTCAGAACATCTTGTTCGATCCGTAAAACTGGATAAATCAAAGTATACAGCTTCATTAGTCTAGCAGGAAAAATCTTTTTAAGAACATAAAAGCGTAATTAATCTAAAACAAGCAATATTCAAATAACGCATTCATAATTGCATAACAATGCCATAAGAAGTAGCTGTATCACAAAATAACAATAGAACATTCAAGTGTCAAAATTTTTAATGATCTATGTTTTCTGCATTCTCATTTTGGATGTGGGAAACAAAATAATTCCACCACAACATATATAACAAATATTAGTCTCTCGTTTTTTTAGATCCATGCATCTAAACCAGAATGCATAAAAAAAAAAAAAATGCCACAAATCAGTACTTACAAACAAATCACAAGCTCTATCTAGCCCAAATACAAAATCACAACAAGATGCATTTCAGTTGGATATTCACTTTCATGTGACAGAGCAACATATGGAAATGAATAGAGAATGCTGGAATTATTTCTCTAACCAGACCACACAACAGTAGAACCAACTCCTCTGATCGAAGGTGTGTCCGTTGTTAGACATGTGTATGTGTTCGACACCAACTCGTGTCATCACATTCAATTAATTCGTTTTCTCTAATTATAATAGGTGTCCGACGTGTCAGTGTCCGAGTGTCCCTGTCTGAGTTGTGCTACCTAAATATTTATATTAGTGTTGTATTAATTACAACAACTATAAATGTATACATAATAATCAGCATCTAAATTAACTCCTTAATTAGAATCTAGAACACTAATAGAGTAAATAAACTCAAAACATGTATACAAAAATCTACAAAAAAAAAAATAAAAAAAAAATAAGTAACTGTAATTCACAATTGAAGTAGCAATTTCTCCGAACAATTAGGGAAACTCACTTGAAAGGCGTTCACGAGGGTTTTGAATTGCTTCACGAAGAAACTGATCAACCTGATTAACGGCATCATCGGAGACATTATCACCACTGATTGAAGAAGAAGACGAATTGGGAAGATGCGGCGAAGCAGCACCATCGGCGTTAGAATCTTTGTTGGATGAAATCAGAAGGTTCAAGCGGTTCATGGAATCGTCTAAATCTGCAACCTCCCATGATTCAGGGGCTCCTCCAAGATCCTCTGAAGAGCCCTCCATAGAAAGCGACGAAGAAGAAGACGAAGAAGATTCTTCGAGGGTTATGAAATGGTGGAATCTGATTCGGAGAGAATGGTGGAAGTTTGTGTGAAGAATTTCATGGAAGGTTTGGTTTTAGGGTTAATGGGAATTTTGGAATTGGGGGTAAAGTGATTGGTACAAGTTACGAATTGGAAGCGAGATAGGGTTTGTTTGTTTGAAGACGAAGATCGAGAGGTTTTCTTTCTTCACATAGTATCTCACGCGTGGGATCCCACCTCTAATACTACTCATTATTACTCTCATTCATTTTATTTTTTTCCAAAAAAATCTAACTCAAACTTGGATTGTGTAATTGAAAATCCTCATATAATTATAATTTTAGACAATTTAATTGAATTGTTGTTACTTCTAAAATGTTTTTTTTAAGGAAGTTATTCAATTGAATTGTTGTTACTTATAAAATGTTTTTCTTTTTTTAAGAAGTTTCTTCGAAAATGTTTGTTGGTTGTTGTGCTCCATATTGCATATGTGTTATGATTAGGGTTGAATAGGTCAGACCGGTCTATAGGGGCCTACGGTCTGACCTGTTTTGGTCTGGTCTGACCTGTTTAGTAGATAGGTCTAGGCTTAGGCACTTTAGAAAGCTTATTTAGTTAAATAGGTCAGGCTTAGGCTTCCAGAAAAGTTTGTTAAGCCTAATAGGCCGACCTATTAATACTTATTTATTAAAAAATGTATTTTCATATTGAAATAATTGCATACATTAAAAATATAAAAATCTTTTTCTTTATCTATTAGTCCCTTAATAGGCTTTGTTATTATAGACTTTTAAGTAGGTTTTATTCTAATTAAAATTTACTTGTAGTGAAATAGGCTTTTAAGTAGGCTTTAAGGTCTATTTAGCATATTTAGTAGGTCAAATGAACTATTTGATGACCTTAATGTAAAGCAGGCCTGTAAGTAGGCTTTCAGGCCAGTCCAGGCTTTTAAATAGGTCAGACCATGTCAAGAAAAACGGCCTATGATAGGCCATAGGTCAGGCTCATGCTTGTAAATTTTTTCGTAGGCTAGGCTCAGGCCTATCAAAGTCTGGCTTGACCTATTCCCACCCCTAGTCATGATTGTAGACGATATACCTTGTTGATAATTGTAATGACAAACAGTTCAACCCAAACAATGAATGAGTTAATAGCCACATGGGTCCATATTGTACAAGTGAAATAAGCCCATATACTTGGCTCAATAAAGGAAGATAGAGGCATAACTGCATATTAAAATGGGATGATGTGGTGCGATAAATTATAATTGATGTTATTCGTGAGATTATCTCATTAAAGGATAAGGATTCTAAAAGATCGGTTGTGTCTTTGCTATTTCACAGATCGAAGAAATCATTGGACATACGTAAGTGTCTCTACCAATTCTCAATATTAGGGTCACATGCGTGCATCATCTATCTTGACCTAGTCACAATGGTCATCTGAAGTGAAGATAGGAACTACCAACAATATGGTAAGAAAAAGTTACAGTGAGGAGCAAGCCTTATCAAGTATATATAGTTTAGGTTCGACGTACAATTACATTTAATGATGCAAACGAACAACTCTCTAAGTTTTATCTAGATCTGGCCACAACGTAATAGTTATAAAGTCATGGTAAACACTCAAGGATTGACCAATTGAAAAGCAAAGAATGTAATACTACTTGGGAACTAACCACTGTAAATAGCAAGTTCACCTCTAGGTATAAAATCACATCTCACATAAATGATGTATGCATTCAGCCTTACTTTGACATCAAATAATCTTTGCATGTACATCCCCCCATTTGAAGAAGTAACACAATAAGTGGTGTAGAGATCACATCAATAGTTCAGAGACTTAACCTTGAGTGTCATACATAAAAATTAATATTTGTCTCATAACCATTGAAGTTATAATCCAACATAGATGATTAGCAATTCTGGTGCAAGAAGAAATTCTCATCATATGCACTTCGTTTGTTCTCATGGAAATTCCATGTTTGTAGTACCCATATATTACATATGCACCAAGATTGTAAACGACTCAACTAGTTGTTATTGTAACCGCATAGGTTTAAACGGACAAACCCAAATAATGGTGGGGGCAATAGCCACAAGGATCCACATTGTAAAAGCGAAACAATCCCAAATAATTGGCCCAATAAAGGAAGATCGCGGCAGAACTGCAAATCATAAAGGGATGAGGTGGTGCGAAAAAATATCATTGACAACATCCCCTGGATAAATGCATTAAAGGATAAGGATTCCAAAAGACAAGACGCGTCTCCACTATTTTGCATGTTTAAGAACTCTTTTATCTCGCATAAGAGTCTCCACCAATCTCGAATATTAGGATCACATGCACGTAACGTCTACCCCGACCATATCACAACTGACATATGAAGTGAAGATATGAACTACCAACAAACTGATAAGAAAAACCATTACTGTGACAAGGAAGCTAAATAAAGTCCAGGTTCTATATATAACTCTATTTGCTAACGTCAAGACAAAACTTATATAACTCTATTTGTTAACGTCAAGACAAAACTCTCTAGACTTTATCCATACCAAGCCACAACGATCTTAAAGTTGTGATAAGCACTCAAGGGCTGACTAATTAGAAAGCAAGAAGTGCAATGCAACTCAGGAGCTAACCACTATAAGTATGACCCCTGAGGTATAAACTCACATCCCACTTAAACCTTGTATATCCACCCTGCCTTACTTTAGAATCAGTGTCTTTTTGCAGTACATCCTCTCATTTGAAGAAGCAGCGTAGAGACCACATCGGTAAGAGTAAAGACAACATCACCAACTTCTATGCTTAACCTTGAGTTTCGTATAATAACATTAATATTTTTCTCATAACCATTGAGGTTATAATCCAAAAGAGAGGATTCACAAATCTTGTGCAAGATAAAATTTTAAATTTTAAATTTCAAATTTAAATAGCAGGATAATACAGTTTATCTCCCCCTCACATCATCTCACTTGCATCTTGTTTGCAACCTGCCTTACTTTGGCATCAAGCGTCATTTTAGGTACATTCTCCTCTTTTGAAGAAGAATCGAATGAAAAGTGGTGTCGAGATCCCATCACTAGCTTATGTGATTAACCTTATTTATGTTTCATATATGAAAATTAGTGTCTAGTGCAGGGCCACTAAAACTAGCCATCATATAAGACACTAAAATCACACAAGAGAGCGACATGAAAATATTTTGATTAGTCAAAGTTGTGTCATTTTGTCAATTATTTAAAGCAAATGATCATGAATCCTCATTCTACCGGTACTCTTCACAATCAAGGTTCCTTCATTTCAATCTTCTTCAATAAATGTTAGAGTTATGCTAACAAGTGCTCTAAAGACATTGTTTAAGGAATTTATTTTGTATCTTGAAAATATAAGTCAAACACATATAAAAGTAATAATTACATAACTTTCTATATAAAAGTTACTACTTTTGATTGTTTAAACAATGTCTCAAAACACTTGTTAGTATTTCTCTAAATTTTAAAGGAAATCATTCGTACATCTATGGTATGAAGGCCATCTTTTGATACACATGGAGATATACATATAAATTGCATGACATTATGTCCATATTTTTTTTTTTTGGTAATACATTATGTCCATATTATTCAGAGCAATTGAAATTCAAAATACAAATCGGTGGTCGAACTCTTTAAACATTATTCAGTTTTTTTTTAAAAAATAATTTTATTCTTTTACAAAACTAGGCTTAGAGCCTCGTCGAACTCAGGTTACTTTCGCCACGACACTCCACCGGCGGATCTCCTCCTTCTCTTTAAAATGATGCTGCTGGAACCTTTTATTTAAGAGCTTAGCTCTCCTTTTGTTTTTCTCTCTTTTTGTTGTTTTCCAGTTTTTGTTAGCCTTTGCAACAAAAAAAAAAACGGTGAACAATAACATCGTGAAATAAAAAATGACTTATAACCGCTTCATCAATCCACTTGTTGGAATACATGGGTGTAAATAAAAAATGGATGGGGCTGCTGCAGTAATAATTGTTCTAACTCTTATGGATGTGTTTTGAGTTTGGAATATTATTGTTTCACAATAAGATAACTTCAGCCTAAGAAGTTCCTATTCGGAGGGACACATATGATTTGGTGATATGATTAGAAGGATATACTCATAATCTATCTATATTAATTACTTTTGAAGGAGTCTATATCTATAATCATGTCTCCTATCAAAAATCTATATTTATATCCTATCTTTATCAACATTGTATACAAATGAAATGTAATTTACATTGATTACTCTAATTAAAAAGCATTGTAGTTGTGCACAAAAGATATCAGTGCAAAAAATAAAAAAAACCATCTAACTCAACAGGAACAATTATCTTCAGCACTTAGTTCAACAATTGGTAGTAACAAGTTATGCACATCTAAAACAACTGGCAAATAATTCCAAAAGGCTTGGTCTAGTGGTAAAATGACAGGTCTTGAATTCGAGAGAACCCGGATTCGAGTCCCATTAGTGCCTTTGGAGGGAGGTAAATGTAAATATCTTTGTAAGTGTTCATTGAACCCGAAGGTTTTCCCTGCCTAGACTGGGGCACCATCCCCTCACCCTAAAATTTTATATTTCCAAAAAAAAAAGGGCAAACAGTAACGTGAATCTTTCAAAATTTGGAAATAAAATATTACAAGTGTAAGTAATCTGCAAGAATATAATGGAAAGGCGATCGAGCTAGTTTCATGCTACATCGATGATCGATCCATGTTTGCATGTCCCATGCCAATAAAGTGACGTAAATCTCGAATTTTGTCAACATTAGTAAATCAGAATGTTTAATTGTTAATTGTTTATAGTATTTGCAATTAATCAACGAGTTTTTTGTCAAAAAAAAAATCAACGAGTTTGATTTTTTTTTTACGTAAATTAAAGCTTAAGTAAATATATATTATTATCCGGTTATTTAATTAATTACATCATATCAAAATAATTTTTTATTTTTTAGAAATCTTAGTGGCAAGACTCACTCACACTGAATGATGTAAGAAGTCGAGAGTTGTGAATATACGACTTAACATGACAAAACTCATCCACACTATAAGATGTAAGAAGTCGAGAGTTGTGAATATACAACCTAACATATTAAACATCCTGCAGTTTTTTTTATTTTATAATATGAGTTCCAATAGATGCTTTCTCATGGGGAAGAAATTGGGTAAAATTTCATTGATGTTTTGTTTTCTGATCAATTTTGCAAAAGCTAGGCATGCCATATTTGGATTTTGGGTAATGTACAAAATATATGGTGAAGGAAGAAGATTGAGTGAATTAAGCTGGTATGGGTTGTAGCATAAGCATGTCACATTTGAAAGAGTGAAATTTATTTGAGTTACTAACGTGGTTGAATCTAATAGAATGATTAAACTTCCGCAACATGACAAACAAAATTCAAATTATGGTTAATGGAGAGAAGTACCCACATTTAACACCCGACACATTTATCTATCTTTAATAAAGGAATTTATAACTAAGCGAGTCGAAAGTCGAATCGCAGGATTCACCAAAAATATGCATTGAAGCTTAGAAAACGTTAACCACAGAAGCATTTACAATTACATATCACCAAAGTCCTTAAGTTAGGAAGGGAAATTGAATCATTTACCAGCTAGATCAACATTGGTTGTCAATTGATGATACATATTTAAATATTTTCATATTTACATCGTAACTACATTTTAACTTTATCATACAAATTAAAGTCAATTTTAATAAATAATTTTCAAACAGAGATATCCTTGTCTCATCCGCAAACGTATTTTAATAGCAACAACCATGTATACTTAGCTACTATAATAAAGTTGGAAAGAGTAAAAGTCAACAGCATGAGACAAGAGTAAGTGTAGCACGTGGAACTCCATTAGGGATATTTGTATGGTCACAACTCTAAATATGATTTATTTTGGCACACTTTGCAAAATTTGAAAAATGTACAATAGAAAACAATTTAATAACATATATTTTTGTTATAATTAAATAAAATGTATTGTTACATGCGTGTATCTAATTGGTTTTTATTTAGGCTTGTGACTATAAAAGTATTTCCCGCACTCCTTTCTCTTTCGATGATCTCTATAAGTAATCTCCAAATGAACAAGGTACACTTAAGTGGAATCAATGTTTGATTGATGCAAATTATTAAGAATTTATCAAATCTCATCTAAGAAACATGTCGTGGTGGAGTGGATTCTTTGAACTGAGACCTTTATTCCACTTGCTACTTCCACTCAGCATTCATTGGATTGCTGAAGAAATGACAGTTTCTGTTCTTGTTGATGTTACAACCACTGCTTTATGTCCTCAACAATCATCTTGCTCCAAAGCCATTTACATTAATGGCCTTCAAGAAACAGTATGTATTAACACAAATTATATGATCAATCAACTTTCTCATTTTTATTTTATGATTAGTGTATTTTCTTTTTTCCTTCTAGATTGCTGGAATTTTCAAAATGATGGTACTTCCACTTTTGGGCCAGCTTTCAGATGAACATGGTCGCAAACCTTTACTCCTTCTTACCATGTCCACCACCATATTTCCTTTTGGTAATTTCATTTTTTCTTAATCTAGTATATTGGTGATGTTAAGTAATTAAATTGGATTTTAATTTACCTTCTTAGTGTAAAAAAAATTTAGATTGTTAGCACGTCACAACCAATCATATGTTTGATTCTAAAAACATTATGATAAAACTTAAACGTTTTCAATGATCTAACGATTATGATTGATTGATAGTGTAAAATCTATGGTGTATATGAATTAAATCCATTAAATTATCGTTAACATTGTTGATTACTTCAATTTACAATACTTTTCCTTTTACTTGCAATACTTGCAACAACTGTAGAGTGGTTGCAACAACTTTAGAGTGGATAAGTGAGTATCAATTGTTAACATTATTACATATGATTTTATTTTATTTCGTCTTTTCATCTTTTTCACTGTATTCTTGTTGATTGGTGTAGCTTTACTTGCTTGGAATCAATCTGAGGAATTTGTATATGCCTACTACGTGCTTCGCACAATTTCGTATATAATCAGTAAAGGAAGTATTTTCTGCATCTCTGTCGCGTATGTGGTGAGATTTTTAATTTAACTAACTAAATTTTAAAAATAAAAAGAAGACTGTAAACAATTTTATTTACATATTGTTATATCTTTCCACTGTCAGGCAGATGTTGTCAATGAAAACAAAAGGGCAGCAGTATTTGGTTGGATCACTGGTCTCTTTTCTGCTTCACATGTTGTTGGGAACGTCTTGGCTCGATTTCTTCCTCAAAGCTACATTTTTGTGGTAATCTTTGTTCACTTAGTTTTGTGTTGATGTTCATATATCATGTCTAGATTATTTTTAATCTTCTTGTTTGGTTATGAATCTTAACTATGGCCTACTTGTTTCAGGTTTCAATAGCACTATTGATATTTTGTCCAGTTTATATGCAATTCTTCCTAGTTGAAACTGTAAAATTAGCTCCCACAAAGAACCGAGAGTTAGGCTTCTGCTCTAAAGTTAGCTATGTTGTTAGCCGAAGATATAAATCTATGAGGAATGCCGCGGAAATAGTAATCTTCAGGTAGTCTGTCTGATGTTAAGCATCAATATACATAACTATCTGTATGATTATTTTCTGAATCCTAAATAATGTAATGTTTTTCAGTCCCACATTAAGAGGCATGGCTCTTGTCTCTTTCTTTTATGAGTTGGGAATGTCTGGTATAACAACCGTTTTGCTGGTAAGTTTTCAACTGATTTAAATGAAATCCTCAACGTTTTGCCTTGTTGTGTTATTTGACAAAATTCTTTTAGTTAATTCCATAGCTTGACAGTCTCATAATTTCTATGCAGTACTATTTGAAAGCTGTTTTTGGTTTTAACAAAAATCAGTTCTCAGAACTTTTGATGATGGTCGGAATTGGTTCAATCTTTTCTCAGGTATAATGCTTCTTAGAGGAATTTTTTTCCTTTGATCCATCCATACTGATGATTGTAAGATATCTTGATTTCTATACATAAAAAAAAACAAGCTAGTTTGTTTTGTGAAATTGTGATTCTTCTTTCCAAGGAAAAGAGTGCATATAGTATAATTTTCTTATAATCACTCTAGGTTTCAAAAAAGTAAGATGAACTGAATGCACCTTGTGTTCTATAATCATATTAGTCTCCGTTTTCTTTTCTCTTTATCAGTTGTTTTATTTTTATAACTTGCTAAATATTAACCGGGTTGTTTTAATGTTCGTTAAGCTAATTATGGATAAGTCGAGCTATTATTTTAATAACTTACTATAAGCTGGTTTCCAGATTGTGTTGCTTCCAATACTTAATCCTTTGGTTGGAGAGAAAGTGATTCTATGCTCAGCCTTACTTGCATCAATAGCATATGTAAGTTCTCTTTCTTTTACTTCTTATTACATATGCTTCCTAAGATCATATCCAAGCTCTCTTCTTAATATATTTTGGTGTAGGCTTGGCTTTCTGGATTAGCATGGGCACCTTGGGTGAGTAAAATTGATAACTTTCTATATCAAGTTTTACTTTCACTTTTTATTAATAACTCTTGTAATCAGTTTTATCACCAGTATTCACAGTAAGCTTTTTTATATAACTTGAATAAGAAGTTATAACAGGAGTCTGTAATTTCTTTGCTCTGCCTTACAATGTGCTTATACAAATTTACATGCTTATATGGTTTGCTGAAAATTTCATAATCTTCATTTTCTTACTGATAGTAAGTGAGTTTCATTCACCAATGCAGGTACCATATTTAAGTGCCTCATTTGGCATTATCTATGTCCTTGTGAAACCAGCTGTGAGTAGTAGATTAATATCTCATATGTGATAAAATAATTAGATTAATTTCTATGTACCGTAACCATTTTTACACGTGCATCGAATAAAATCAAACCACGATGCCACTTTTATTGTATTATATTCTAAAATATCTCTCGCCAAATATCTACATTGTGAGATGTAATTTGATGCATATGTAAAAACATTTTACACCAATAGTGTATACAAATTAAATTCTAAAACTATTATCCACTTCTATAGTTACAATCAATGGTCCTGTCTCCTGATATTGCAATTAATTTCTTATCATGTAGACATATGCTATTATTTCAAGAGCATCAAGCTCAACCAATCAGGTTTGTTGTCCTTTTTTACCTATTTATTACTCATCCAAAATCTATACAAGCAAGTAATGAAGCTAGCCACAAAGAGCAATATTATCCCTCACCAAATTAACAATGTATCATATGATTTGCTTTCTTTGAATTTTATGGTGTAACTTAACTGCAGGGAAAAGCACAAACTTTTATTGCAGGGGCACAATCTATATCTGATTTACTATCACCAATTGTAATGAGTCCTTTGACTTGTGAGTAGAATACTAAAGCTAACTTCTCATTGATTAGACCATTTTACATTAATTTTGAAAGCTTATAATAACTATTGTTTCATTTCAGCATTGTTTTTATCTAGCGATGCACCCTTTGACTGCAAAGGTTTTAGCATTATATGTGCATCTGTATGCATGGTAAGCTATCTATTTTCTGTCTTCACTGCCATTTCCTTTCATCTACTCTACCCTCTAGTTGTTTATCTCTTCTAACTTTGAAATTTTTTCAACTTTTTCAGATGATTTCTCTGATATTTGCTTGCATGCTAAATCCTAATACTCCTTCAAGTAATGACTTGGAGGACAACACAGAATTAGACCCGCTTCTGAATCATAGCTGATTGGATCAGTTGTACACATATACTAGGCCAATCATGCAATGTAGATATATATATAGTTAATTAAGGCATTTATTTTGCCTCAAATGTCTATTGCATTTTGCACTTGCCATATATGTTCATTGAATTGGGTATGGGTTACAGGGTTAGGATAATGATATAAGAAAAATAGAAAAGTGGACCTTTTCAATGCAAATGTTAAATGTCACTGTTTACTATTTTATGTCCCATTCTCAAACTCTTTGTAAGTATCTTAGCTCAACTACTCAACCACTTAAACATGGAGACAATAACTATGCAAAGTTGAAACTAATTTGTGAGGAGTAAATTGGCATTTCGTGACATTGTAACAATCGAGTAAATTCGTCCCTCAAATTTACGAAATAGCATATTAGTCTTTAAATTTAAAAATATTAATTAATTTAGTCCATCCATCAAAATATCTATTTAGTAACCATCTATCAAAATCAATAAAAGATAAATATGGACTTGAATAATCTTTTGTGCTTCAAGAAAAACATATAATTTTTAAAGTTGTATTGCTAAATTTGAGAAAATGAATAAATTGATCGGATTTCATCAATTTAAGGGACTAAATTACTACTACGTAAATCTGATGGACTAACTGCCCTTTATTCAATTCATTTTGATCTTTTAACATTTACAAATTTTATTTTAGTAATTTATTTTTGCAGATTATACAAATTCTTCGTTTTACTTATTTTCGAAACTTGTGAGTTAAGTTAACTGTTAACTATCTCAACGTAAATGTCAAAATACACTTATTTGGCATTCTATTTAACCAAAATTCCTAATTGGAGACCCGTATATTTTCCATCCACGAGGCTCAAATATGAGATCCTTGCTTAAAGAATTTGAATTTAGTTTAGACCAATATAATTTTGGTAAACACAAATGGTAAAAGCTAACAAGTTTTCTAAGAGAGCATATGAAGTAATAAAAAATTTGAAATATGATCTTAGAAGTGGTGTATTCATGGACTTTTGGCCCTCTTTTTTACCGGAAAAAAGAAAGAAAGAAAGAAGAAGTGGTGTATTCAAATCCTTGAAAGTTAAAAATAATAACAAGTTTACTATCAATGCAGATGGTCTAAGTTATGTATCTCTATTCTCTACCATTGTGATTTGTTTCTTTGATTGCAAGTTGCAACAACTAATTCAACAATTGGTAAATGAGTGATCTAACATAAGGGATCAAAGGAGTTGAAAAGTTAAAGATCTATGCTTCAAGTCCTAATAAAAAAAATACTACTAAATAATAATTAACATACTGATATCAATTAATTGTCATTAAACAAAACTTAGTTTATTTATTTATTTATTTTTTTTTGGTTTTTGACGTGAACAAAACTTAGTTCAAACAACAGGTAACAAACTATGCACATCAAATTTTGGAAATATAATATTACAAGTGTAAGTTATCAGCAAGAAATGGGAAGGCGATCGAGCTTTTTTCATGCTACATGTATACCATGTCCCATGCCAATGTAGTGACGTAAATTCTGAATTTTTCAACGTTTGTATAGCAGTTTTTTCTTTGAAATAATTTTTTTTAGGGTTGAAATACGTTTGTATATATATCAGCTTGTTTATTAAATATTTGCAATTAATTAACTGTTGTTATTAATTAATTAACCGTTATTATATGAATATAATTTTTTTTTTTAAGGAGTTATGAAGTACGAAATTAAAGAAAGAGTGAAAGTCAGCATGAGGCAAGAGTGAGTGTAGCACGTGTATAATTTGCTGAATATGCCTTGAAATAATTTAATTCCGAGGAATTGCGATTCTGTGTGTGTGCCGTGCAGCACCATGCGCCGGGCTACGTCCCTTTTGGCAGGGCGCATGGCACCATGCGCGGAGTGTAAGCTGAGCTTTTAATGTGAAAAAGTGGGAGTTCGAGTGCTGCTAAAGAGAGAACATGTAAGGTTAAAAACTGAGAGCGTGGGAAATATTAGGGTTGAGAAACACTTTTAAACATTTTTGGCAATAAATTATTGAGTACGTTGACCAAAATCAAGATTTGGAAAAAAAGGTAGGAATTAGAGTTGTTTTGTTGAATTCTTATTTCTTGTAATTCTATCTTTTTATAGAGAACTCTTTGAGAATGAATTGAATATATCTTTATACGTATGTCAATTTGTGTCGTGTCGAATTAGGTAAACAAATATCGTTGTGTTTTTCCTTCTTATCCTTTATCTTATGATCACTCTAATTTTGGTTTAGGCGAGTTTTACTCCACACATCAAAGTATTGACGTCGGTTTTGCTCATAACACAACCACTGTATTCTTCTTTGCCAACCGTATATAAATAAGTTATGTCCAAATAAACAAGGTACAGTTAAGTACAAACGTTTGATTGATGCAAATTATTAAGAATTTATCAAATCTCATCTCAGAAACATGTCGTGGTGGAGTGGATTCTTTGAACTGAGACCTTTATTTCACTTGTTACTTCCACTAAGCATTCATTGGATTGCTGAAGCAATGACAGTTTCTGTTCTTGTTGATGTTACAACATCTGCTTTGTGCCCTCAACAATCATCTTGCTCCAAAGCTATTTACATCAATGGCCTTCAACAAACAGTATGTATTATCACTATGATCAAATCAACCAACACTACTAATATATATTATCAATGAGTTGAGGAGTTCTCTTTTTTATGTAATGATAAATTTATTTTTTTTCCTTCTAGATTACTGGAATTTTCAAGATGGTGGTGCTTCCACTTTTGGGTCAGCTTTCAGATGAACACGGTCGCAAACCTCTACTCCTTCTTACCATATCCACCAGTATAATACCTTTTGGTAATTGCAATTTCACCTCCTCAAATTATAAGACATACACAAATACTAGTATGTTATTTTGGTTAATCTAATATGCTGGTGATGCTAAGTAATTAAATTCTATATCCTTAACATTAATGTTGATTACTTCAGTTTACAATACTTTTCTCCAATTCCATGACAATTTGTTTATTTTTTCAATTGTTGTAGCTTTACTTGCTTGGAATCAATCTCAGGAATTTGTATATGCCTACTATGTTCTTCGCACATTTTCGCATATAATCAGTCAAGGAAGTATCTTCTGCATTTCTGTCGCGTATGTGGTGAGGTTTTTTCTTAACCAACTAAATTTTCAAAAGAAGAAAATTGTTAAAAAATTTATTTACATATTTATACTTGCTCTCTTTTAGGCAGATGTTGTTCATGAGAGCAAAAGAGCAGCAGTATTTAGTTGGATCACTGGTCTCTCTTCTGCTGCACATGTTATTGGGAACATCTTTGCTCGGTTTCTTCCTCAAAACTACATTTTTGTGGTAATCTTTGTTCATTGAGTTTTGGGTTCATGCTCACATCAAGGATGTTGATTTTTTTTTCTATACTCACTGTTTGGTTATGATTCTTAATTATGGTTTATTGGTTTCAGGTTTCAATAGCATTATTGACCTTTTGTCCACTTTATATGCATTTCTTCCTAGTTGAAACTGTGAAGCTGGATCCAGGAAAGAACCAAGAGTTAGGCTTCTGTACTAGAGTTATTTATGTTCTTAGCCGAAGATACAAATCTATGAGGAATGCCGCGGAAATAGTAATCTTCAGGTTGTCTGTCTCATGTTAAGCATCATTCTTTTTTTGAACTTACATGTATTCATGAATCCTAAATATTGTCAAATTTTTCAGTCCTACATTAAGAGGCGTGGCTATTGTCTCTTTCTTTTATAAGTTGGGAATGACCGGCATACACAGTATTTTGCTGGTATGTTTTCAACCGATTTAATTGAATTCCTCAATTTTTTTCCTTGTTGTGTTACTATTTTTTAACAAATTTCTTTTAGTTAATTTCATAGCTTGACAGTCTCACAAGTTCTATGCAGTACTATTTGAAAGCTGTTTTTGGTTTTAACAAAAATCAGTTCTCAGAACTTCTGATGATGGTCGGAATTGGTTCAATCTTTTCTCAGGTATAACGGTTCCCTCCATACTGATGATTGCAATGCTTATAGTAAAAACAAAGCAAAATAGTTTCTTTTGTGATTCTTCTTTATAAGGATAAGTTGAGTTTCTTGTTTTAAGTACTTACTGTCAACTTCTTCCAGATTGTGTTACTTCCAATACTTAATCCTTTGGTTGGAGAGAAAGTGATTCTATGTTCAGCCTTACTTGCATCAATAGCATATGTAAGTTCTCTTTCTTTTACTTCTTATTACATATGCTTCCTAATATCATATCTAAGCTCTCTTCATAATATATTTTGGTGTAGGCTTGGCTTTCTGGATTAGCATGGGCACCTTGGGTGAGTAAAATTGATAACTCTCTATATCAAGTTTTACTTTCACTATTTATTTTATAACTAATGTGATTTCTTTTAACTATGCATCATGTACTGTTACAATGTCCTTATACAAATTTACATGCTTTTATAACCTGCATTTCCATAATGAAAGTTATTGAGTTTAATTCACTATGGCAGGTACCATACTTAGGTGGCTCATTTGGCATTATCTATATCCTTGAGAAACCTGCTGTGAGTATTTGATTAATTTTCCTCATATATTTGATAAAATTATTATCCATTTTATAGTTAGAATCAATGGTCCTGATTCCTGATATTGCCATTAAATATTTCTTATCATGTAGACATATGCTATTATTTCAAAAGCATCAAGCTCAACCAATCAGGTTTGTTTTCCTTTTCTTTATCTCATTCTATTATTTAAACACCTAATCAGAAAGACTCACCAAACAACATTTCATATGATTTGCTTTCTCTGAATTTTGTGATGTAACTTCATTGTAGGGAAAAGCACAAACTTTTATTGCAGGGGCAAATTCAATATCTGGTTTACTATCACCAATTGTTATGAGTCCTTTGACTTGTGAGTGGAATACCAAAGCTAACTTCTCATTAGACCATTTTACATTAATTTTGACACCTTATGCTACAATATAATTACTGCTGTTTCATTTCAGCACTATTTTTATCAAGCAATGCTCCCTTTGAATGCAAAGGTTTTAGCATTATGTGTGCATCCATATGCATGGTGAGCTATCTATTTCTCTCCCCTACATCATCTAGTTGTTTTGTTGGTACAATGAGAGAATTGTGAGAAAACAAAATGTAAATACTAACTTTGAAGTCTTTTCAATTTTCTCAGATAATTTCTCTGATTTTTGCTTGCACGCTAAATCCTGATACTCCTTCAAGTGATGACTTGGAAGGCAACCAACAAGACCCGCTTCTGAATTATAATTGATTGGACCAATTGTACACATGCTTGGCCAATCATATAATGTAGAGATATAATTAATTTAAGGCATCTCTTGCCTCATACAATGCTTGCCATATATATTCATAGAATTGGTATGGGTTAGGACTTGGGAATTACGATGATGATATAAGAAAAATAGAAAAGAGGACCTTTTTGATAGGAAAATGTCAATGTCAGTGTTTTGATGAAGAGACTATATCAATTGATATTTTTTAATTTAAGAGACTAAATCAAATCAATAATACCAACCTACACTCTACTAGCAACTCTACCAACCTAACTCTACTAGCAACTCCTCCTCCCACGCCCGTAAACTCCGTAGTTTCTTAAATCAAATCAAATCAATTGATATGAACCTTTTATTGGGTTAGTCTCTTAAATTAAAGAATATCAATTGATTTAGTCTCTTCATCAAAATACATTCTCTGTAACCATCCATCAAAATCAATAAAAGATAAATATGAACTTGAATGGTCCTTTATGCATCAAGACAAAGATATATTTTTAAAGTTGTATTGCTAAAGGTAAGAAAATTAATAAATTGATAGGCGTTCTTCAATTCAATATTGTGTTTGATACTATGTCTTTCCGTCAAGATTCATTTTGATCTTTTATCATTTAAAAAATTTGTTTTAATCATTTATCTTTACAACACTATACAAATTCATCTTTTTAGGAATGAGCTAAAATTTTCTTAGAAATAGTATTCAAATCCGTGTAAGTTAAAAATTGTTTCTTTTTTTAAGACATTGTTTGTATATTTGATTTATTAAATGCACCTTAGATAGTTTGTTAGCAAGACTCAAGAAAAATATACTCTCTATGTCTCTTTTTATAAACACCTATTGTATATTTTTGATGAATTCATAAAAATTGATGATATAATTAGTGGGTATATTTTGTGTTTAACCATCAGTAGTAATTGATATTACTAAAAAAAAAAGTTGTAATTGATATTAACTTTTCATATTCAAAGACATGTTGGAAAAGAAAAAAAAAGTCGTAAATGCATTTAATAATTTAAATTAAGTTTATATTTAAGGACAAAAAATGATAAATATTTTGGCACTTAGAAGTTTGGATGGATATAGGTAGTCTATAGACAAAATTTGTTTAACATTTAAATTTATTTAAAAATAAATTAATATAAAAATATGACATGACATTGATTGATTGGATGATGAGTACATATTCAACCAAACTAAATTTCCCAATGCCAAACAAATTTGTCTAGTTGGCTCATATCATGTTGATTGTGCTCAGACCTCGTCGGTGGACGAATGTCAACATTATCTATATCTTAAGGCTTTGTTCACGAAACTCAATTCACTTAAATTTTTACTTATAAAACAAAAATCCCACTAGTTGTTTATAATTCAAAAATAACAATAAACTATATGCTTTTCCAACACTAGACTTTGGGTATTGTCGTATTGAGGATATGAATCAAAGACACTGAACTCTGTTTCACTTCTTCCCATGAAACCTTAGGATTGTGTCACAAACATGGAAGTTTTGTTTCTCTCCGTTACTTTCACCAAATCTCAAACCTTTCCCTCTCTCAAACCAAAAAACACAACCCAAATTCACCAACTTCCAATAAAAACAAAACTACCCAACAAAAACAATCCCTCTTCTTCTTGTTCCATTTCATGTAATTCCTCTTTTACTAGAATTTCAGCAACAAGTAACCAAACATCAATTCCACAAACCGATATGCTGTTGTTCCCTAATGGAAATTCAAAGCATTGGGTTGTTAGAATGGATAAACCTGCTGTTGGTGTTGTTACCAAAGCTCAAATTGTTGACCATTATGCTCAAATTTTGACCAAAATCATGGGAAAGTAAGTAAGGACACTCAAATCTTTTTGTTTTCTTTATTGGGTTTCTTGTTTTCTATGAAATTTGATGAAAATGGTGTTTGTTTGCAGTGAAAAGGATGCACAAATGTGTATATATCATGTTTCATGGAAAACCAATTTTGGGTTTTGTTGTGAACTTGATGAGGATTGTGCACATGAGCTAGCTGGTTAGCTTTGTAGATTCTTAACCTTTGTTATTTCAAAATTTAAATTACCATATTATTAAATGAAATTTGAAACACTTGTTGTGATTGTGGTGCAGGTGTACCTGGTGTCTTGTCTGTTCAGCCAGATGACAATTTTGAGTCTGAAAATAAATATTATGAAGGTTTGCTGCTTCACCAATTCCCCATATTTTTGCATTTGGGAATCCTTGTTATTATTGAAATTTTACTTCAATATAAGTTATGTGGCTTGTGTCATTTCTGTCCTTGTATCTTGGATGATATTTAGCATTAGTTTTATTTCATTGGTAAGCTCTTTATAGTTGTTATAATTTTGTAGTTAATTGACATAAATGGTTTGATAGGAACTAGTTGTCCCTGTGAGCATAGTTCAGTTGGTAGAGACATTGCATTGTTTGAACCCTAGATTCCCCACTTATTCACCTTAGAGGTGTAATTTTAGCTACCTGACCAAAAATAAAAGTAGAAACTAGTTCACAAATGGTTTGATAGAAACTACTTGGTATGCCTATTCAAATCAATGATATGATTTTCACTGACATTGAATTATGCTTGTTCATGATTTTCTACTTTCTGATGTTAGTAACTTTTTTCTCTGATTTCCTGCTAATTACATATGATCAGGTAGAAATTTGGAAAATAGTCTGAATATGCCAAATTCTTCTGAAGCAAGTCAGGAAGCTTCTGTGAAAACAAAGAAACTTTTTGTGACAGGTATTCTCACAACATAACATTGATTCTAAGGTGTAGAGCATGTTTTAACTTTTATCTCCTATTCATCTGGATGTTCTTACGACTATTTAACTAAAAATGTGTGTGAATTACTCTGTCAATGGAAGCATAAATAAATACTTTGGGAGAACATTTTTGCTTGCAGGGTATGATACGCTACCATTTGACAGTTATTTGTTTCTTGAACAGGGCTATCATTTTATACATCTGAGAAAACCTTACGCGCCGCATTTGAAGGCTTTGGTGAGCTTGTTGAAGGTAGTTTCAACTTCATTCATTGTTCTCTTGGTGAAGGCTTTTGTCTGCACTTTTACTAATAAATAAGCGCTTTTACTAATAAATAAATGGTTATGTTTGACAGTTAAAGTTATTATAGATAAAATTTCAAAAAGGTCCAAGGGTTATGCATTTATTGAATACACCACAGAGGAGGCCGCAAGTGCAGCACTCAAAAAGATGAATGGCAAGGTAGATCCATCTTTCTTTCATGCATGTAAAATGCAATTTTGCTTTGCGCTGGTTCTGTTTCGTGATTGTCATGTAGGAAGAAAAAGAATATGGGTTTATAAATCATAACAGAAAAAAGTTTGGTAGTCGTTAACGATTTTATTGTGCGTGCAGATTATTAATGGCTGGATGATAGTGGTGGATGTTGCCAAGACTACCCCGCCAAGATACAACAAGGGTCGTGCCAGACCATCTACTTGATAAGAAAAGAAGTCTGTAAGGTATTTGCTATTAATTTCCAGCTCCCTGGAATGAACTCAGTCTTCGTCAGTTAAGTCAATTCTATTTTTTTTTATAAAAAGTACTTGATACAGTCTATATCTTAAATGGAACCATATAATTCAATTATTTATCTCTGCTCATACACATTTCATAAACTTCCAATTGTCTCTACCAACATAATTCACTAATACATGCACTGATTTAAAGACGCTACTTTTGCCTTTCATGTTTCTTGTTGGTAGCCTGTTGCCAAACATCAACCCCCCTCTGTTTATTTTTTTTCATTTTCCGGTCAATTATCAAATAGAGTTATTTTGACAGTAGAAACCTGTGTATTCTTCCATCCAGATTCTTTACATTACAAGCAACATCTATTAAAAATAATTCCATTTTTTGGGCATGGACATAACATATATACAGTGAACTCGATCGATGTGCAGTCTGTTTCCAGTGTTCACTCATGCCATTGTTCTTAACATAGCAAATTTTTTTATCTTCCAGATTTGGGAGCTAAATGCAATGCATGCTTCATTCGACGAGGCTTGGACGGGGATGTTATAAGGGGCATGTGCAATACCCCTGACCAAGTTACTTCTCTATCATTTCATGATATATAGCCTTCCCCTCTGTCTCCATTTGATTCAACTTATCTTCAACATGCAAGCAGATGTGTAGACACCCGTAATATTCTCCGGAGATGTTTTTCGGTAGTTAACTACACATGGTCTTAGGAAGTGAAATGTTGTCTTCACGTACCAGCGATCACCAGGGGCGAATCCAGTGTATCATGAGGGTCTGCACCTGCACACGCTGAACTTTCAAAAACTTCAATATCCCTATATTTTTACATTTTGAACATACTGAAATTTTTAATTTGCGCCTTTTGCCCAAAGATTTTGCAAATAGATCTTTATGAAATGGAATCTGACACATACTTTTCTGTCCAATAGGCTTGTTCTAGTAGGCTTCTTTTCTAACCAGTAGGCCTGTACAATGAATCTTCTCTGAAGCATGGGTACTCCAAACATGGAGAAGTACCGGTACCGGATACGCACCCGTACCGGGTACACGTACGGTACTCATACCGTACGTACCGAATAGTGCCTATTTTTACTTAGTCGATTTGTCGTAGTTGGTGCAGCAAAAACGTACGGGCGGTGGGAAAATAACCAAAATTATTTTGCTTCTTTATTGTATTTTAATTGACTCTCTTGCTTTCAATGAAAATAGTGGAGGAGGTGGACCGAAAATGGGGAACTAGAGAACAACAATGGTAGTAATTCACTTGAAAAATCATTTTTTGATGTTTTATATCAACGTACCCGTACCTTCATTTTTTAAAGTTTGCCGTATTACATACCGGTACCTGCACCGGGTACCGTACCCATACCTATGCATCATGGTGAGTCTTTAATTATGGTTTTGTCAAAAAATACTAAAATTTAATTATGGTCATAAATTTCAAATCATTGTTCTTTTCCTTGTTTGCTTCCCCCAATTTTTTTTTTGCTCGTCATACTAATGGTGTACTCGGCCATCAACGCATGACTTCTGCATGTTTTGCTACTTCAAGATAATTAGCATGAGTGCATGACAAACTTTATACTTTTTTCACTTTCGCTTACTAGAGTCCTTCATCATATTGACAATTGTTTGTCTTTTTCCATGTTCATGTTGTTGATTGTTGCTCGCAAAATTCACTGCATTAATTGGGAAAAGATTTGGTCTAGCCGGGAGTATGAAGGTCAGCGGGTTAGAAAGATTAGGGAGTTTAATTTGGTTTTGCTGGTAAGTGGTGTTGGAGATTGTATTTTGATCAGGGTGGGTTGTGGTATGAAGTGTTGGCCACTAATATGGGGAGGGGGTCGGGACGAGTTAGAAGAGGGGGGCGTACGTTGTCTGTTTGGTGGAAGTACCTTTATGATATTGTCGAAGGTGAGGGAGGAGGGGTTGCGAGTTGGTTTTATGAAGGGGTGCTATGCGAAGTTGACAATGGTGAAAATACATCCTTTTGGTGTGATCCATGGTTAAATGGAGGTGTTCTGCGTTCTAGAGTTAGTCGTTTGTTTGATTTGTGTGTTGATTCTAGTGTTACTATAACTGAAAATAAGAGGTTAGGTTGGGAGGTAGATGGGGGTGATTGGAGGTGGAGAATGAGACTTTTTGCTTGGGAAAAGGAGTTATTGGCAGAGGTGTTTGACTGCTCGATAATGTTTTTTTTTTTTGCAGGATAATGTAATAGACAATGAATCTATAAGCATGACCCTAGTGAGGGTTACTCTATAAAGGGGGTTTATAATCTTCTCTTGCCTAATGATTAGCTTAATATGAATTCACATTCTGATTTAATTTGGAATAAAATTGTGATTCTTAAAGTCTCTCTTTTTGTGGAGTCAGAAGTTGGACACACATTCCTGTAAATGACAATTTGCTTCGTCGAGTGACACTTTCTGACTCTTTGTTATGTGTGGGAAGTTGCGGGAAAGAGAAATCAATAAATCATCTCTTCTTGAAATGTGATTTTTTTAGTGGCACCTGACATCTAGTTCTTTGTTGGTTGGGTGTTTCTACCATTCATCCAGGTGATATCAGATCTCATGCTTTACAGTTTGGTGGCGCACATGTCGTCAAAAAAGGATATTTGGTTTTGTTTTCAGGTGGTCTGGTTGGCTTGCATTTAGGTCATTTAGGAAGAGCGTAATTCTAAATTTTCCAGCAATAAGTTACTCTCATAGGATCAGTTACTCGAACGAATCAAGCTTCATTCTTGGTGGTGCTGAATGCTTGCAAACCTAATTATTGTTTCAATTACCATTCCTGGTGGTCTAATTCGTCTCTATGTATTAGTTATTCTACTATATAACGGTAAAGTATAAGTGCAGAATTTGGTTGTTTTTATTTTGTATCTTGTTCTGATACTTGTTATGCACATCATGTGCTTGATATGATTTTTTAATATATTGCATTTTGCGCTTCAGCAAAAAAAAAATCTTCTCACAATTTCTCACACTAGTAATAAGATTTATCGTCATAAAAAAAATTTCTATCATCTCTCTTTGTCAACCTAATTAAAACTAGGCTTGATTGACCGTTTTGTTCGGGTGAACCGAACATGTGTCTGGTTTGAAACAAACTGAAAATTAGTGTTCGATCAAACCAGGATTTGAACCTTACCAAATGAATACCGGAAAAAAAAGAGAAAACCAGCTTTGTATTTGTTTACAGTCATAAAATCACTTTAAAAAATATATAATTTAGTTTATTTGGATACACCTGTATAAATGAATTTTTTGTTATTACACCCGTCTCTAATTATAAGACCATTTTAAGAGATAATTTTGTCCTTTTTATAAGACTCTTTTGGTATTTCCAATTACATTATTTTTTTTACTAAGATACCCCTGTTTATTTTGCATTTTTTTTTCAATCAACAATAAATACTATGTTAAAAACATAAATCAACTCTTTTTTAAGGATAAAATTGTAAAAACAATAGTAATTATAAAAAATTTAATTAATAGTAACCAACTTTCTTAACTCCTGTGATTTTGACAAAATGATCATATAATTACGGACGGAGGTAGTATATTGTCATGCACTCAATCTTTTGACCTTTATTTTCTCTCTCCTCTAAAAAAAATATATTTTTTGATAATCTACTCTTAACAACTTCTCATTTGAAGTTGTTTGTAGATTTATTTTACATTCTGATTTTTTTTATAAAAAAAAAACTGTAACAAATGAATGTAAAACTCTTAAAAATGATTGTTATTTTTTTAATGGTGTTGTTAACGAGTGACACTCTATTTGTTAAGGATCTCGTCGAGTGTTTCCGGGGTACTCTTTAAACATTCGAAATTAGGAAATTATTTTTTAAAAAGTCAAATAGTTCAATTTTCAATGCATTAAATACACATATTTTTATAAAAAAAAGTTACTATTTAAGACCCTTAACAAGGGTGGATTCTACGGTGAGGGTTCAATTAAGTCCCTCACCGGTGGACCATTAACAAAATAACGTTGGATTTAATCAAAGGTTCAGATTACTTGAAAATAAAATTAAGAATATGTGTTCATTTCCACACACAATCATGTGCTATATCTTCTTCGTCTGGTTTCTCTCCAACTCAACAAAAATCCGAACAAGATGGTTGCCGGTGCAAAATAATTGGTACAAAATAATGTTTGATGTATCAAACTACAAGCCATGATAGATTATTTTAA
>Ga0228711_1000612_pt1 | contig 45794 bp, 20 predicted proteins | sample MedpolnodulmetaG_2_FD_177996 | JGI IMG/M metagenome (GOLD analysis project Ga0228711, IMG submission 177996) | Root nodule microbial communities from Medicago polymorpha collected in Santa Monica, California, United States - brown nodules | ecosystem: Host-associated > Plants > Roots > Nodule...
TTTTTTTTTTCTTTTTTTTTTTTTTTTTTTTTTTTTTTTTTTGTTTTTTTTTTTTTTTTTTTTTTTGTTTTTTTTTTTTTTTTTTTTGTTAGGGTTTACTTTCATAAATGTTGAAATTTTTAAGCCCTTTGTGTTCATAGTAATGATTATGATTATGTATTTTGATTGATGGTGAGTTTTGGGATCAAAGAAGGAAAAGTGTGGAAATAATTTTTCAAAAAGTGAGCTCTGAAGTTGTTCTTGTTTTAATCAAGGAAGCTTTATGTAATGGGTGATTCCCTCAGAATTAGATTCTTTTATTGGTGTTGGTGCTTGATTGATTCCTTGTACCAACTTTTTTCTGTGCTGAGGTATAATGTATCTGTTATGAGAATCATTTTACCATTCTAGGAGGTGATTGCAGTTTTAGGGGAAGAGAAATGGTATCAGTTTCTCTCTAAATTCGTATGTCAAATGTGCATATATCATATTCTTGGAAGGATTTTTTGTTTTTGTTTTTGTGTGCGCGAGTATATGGGAGAAAAATAAGTAATTGGTTGAGAGTTCATATAACAGGAACTTTTGCATTAAGAAAGAATAACAATACAATTAGAACTTGTGATATGGGAGAAAAATAGGTAATTGATTGATAGTTCATGTAACGGGAAATTTTGCATCAAGGAATAACAATTACAATTAGAATTTGTGATGCATTCTTGTCTCTTCAGTTTTCCTTCTGTATTATAGTTGGTTGATGAGAAGTCTGTTCAAACAATTTTAAAGGAGTTAGATTGGTGCTTGTAGAGATTTTATTGATGGTGTCTTTTTCATGATTTCATCAGTTTGCCAATTGCTGATTGTGAAAACTAGCAGTTTTTTCAATTCCACTATGCTGTAGTGCTGCTATGGTCGCTTTTGACAACACTAGGTTTAATGGGATTTATTGAACATTTTGAAGGAAAAGCCGCTTCTTATTATTAAACACCACATCTTAAGCTTTGATGAACAGATATTGAATAGTGATTGTTTCAACTTCTCTTTAAATGCTAATTTTGTTAAGTGTTAATTCTTAAGCAAACTTGTAAATCATTTTAGGGAATAATTTGTAATGTTGGTTGTGATGTTTATTGTCGCCTTGTTTTTGTCATTGGATTGGTCAAACTCTCAAATGGTGGTATTGTAATGCTCCCCAAATACATCAATGCCATCTTTAGTAGGAAGCATTAGTACTGTCAATGAAATGTATAGTTTCTTTCCTTGCCGAATTTTGACCGATTTTAATATGAATTTGTGCATTCTGTCTATCTTTTTCCGCAGATATGTAGCTGTTGGGAATGAGCCATTTTTGAAATCTTACAACAATTCATTCTTGAACATCACCTTTCCTGCACTGCAGAACATTCAAAATGCCATCAATGAAGCTGGTCTTGGTGACACCGTAAAGGCAACAGTACCCTTAAACGCAGATGTCTATATGTCTCCGCCGGACAATCAAGTTCCATCTGCGGGAATATTTCGGCCCGATATCAATGGTCTCATGACTCAGATGGTACAATTTCTCAACAAGAACGGAGCACCTTTTACTGTCAACATTTACCCCTTCTTAAGTCTCTACGGGAACGACGATTTCCCATTCAACTTCGCCTTCTTCGACGGGGTAGACAAACCAATAACTGACAATGGAATCCAATATACCAACGTCTTTGACGCAAATTTCGATACACTGGTTTCTGCTCTCAAATCGATTGGTTTCGGCGACACGCCAATTTTGGTAGGAGAAGTAGGATGGCCAACAGAAGGTGACAAGAATGCCAATTCCGGCAATGCAATAAGATTCTACAACGGCCTCCTTTCTAGACTCGCTGCGAACAAAGGAACTCCTCTCCGCCCCGGATTCATCGAAGTTTATCTGTTTGGACTCATCGATGAGGACGCGAAGAGCATCGCTCCAGGTAACTTTGAGAGACACTGGGGAATATTTCGATATGATGGACAACCGAAGTTTCAGATGGATCTTTCGGGTCAACTTCAAAACAAACTTCTAATAGGTGCACAGGGTGTGAAGTATCTTGATCCAATGTGGTGCATGTTTAACCCTGATGCTAAAGATCTCAGCAAACTTGCTGATAACATTAACTTTGCTTGCACCTTTGGAGATTGTACTGCACTTGGGTATGGATCTTCTTGCAACAACCTTGATGCTAATGGAAATGCTTCTTATGCATTCAACATGTACTACCAGACGCAGAATCAGGATCGTCAAGCGTGCAATTTTGAAGGTTTAGCTAAGCCTACTACAGACAACATTTCAACACCTACTTGCAATTTTATCATCCAAATAGTTCCTTCTTCAGCATCTTCTTTGATGCCCTCATTTGCTGCTGTTTTATTGTTTATTGCTTTTTCTGTGATTCTCTTGGCTTAGTATGTACATTCATTAGAGAGATGATATTATTTTTTATTTATGGCTTCAACATTTATTTGACCGGATGATATTTAGTTTATTGGCTTATTTAAGAAACAAATTTTCACAGATTTAGAGTTGGTTATTTTGACAGTAAATTTTGCCTGTGCTCTTTTAAATGCAATTTTCTTTTGGATCTTCGAATCTGAACCAAGATCCTGACACTCTTATTACAAATCTTAATGGGAAATCTAAGGCATTGTTGGTTATGGTTATTAGGATCCAATACATGCGAGTCATATCTCGATTCACTACGATGAATTTCAATTCATTCCTATGAAGACCTACATAATCTTAGTGTAGTCAACTAATTGGAAAAGAGGATGACTCAAGTGGAAGTCTCTTAATTTGTTAATAGCTAGAGAGAAATTTGACTGATCAACTTCCTACTACAATACTACTAAGCTTCATAATGAGCTTGAAGAATATCCAAGACTTTCTGTCCGTTACTATCGAAGTAGACAACTGAGAATAAGTTATCAAAGTTTTTGAAACCATTTTTTTCAAATACATGTTAAAAATAATTTTATGTTTTTAATTCAGCTTAGTTTTCATCTTCTCTTTATCACATTTGGAAAAGAAAATTCAGAATCAAATTTTATTTCAGCTACCCGCATGCAAAATAAAAGTTAAAAATGAAGTAAACGAATCTTTATAGCAATTTTAATGGTTATTTTGAAGAAATTCGTTTTGAGTTTCGTATAGTACTACTAAATGATATCCATAACGTCGTTGTACTCCTGCAATTCATACACATCTAATGTCACTTTTGTCAACAAAAAATTGTCGTTCTGCCCAAACAATGTATTCAAATGTGTGTGGCTATCTGTCAAAATTAAAAGAGAAAGTAATTGAATAATATGACTAAATTCTTTCTTATTTTTTTATATTTATGTGAGTGTGCCTAAACGTTTTTTAGGTGTATTTGTGTCAAAGTAAAACTTGCTCTTCCTACGAGTTATATATCTTACATTTGTTTAATTAAGAAAAAATCTTCCAATATTTGGCTCACTCTTTTGGGTGCATTTAGGAAAGAGAAAGATTAGAATTTCTATCCTTTCCCACATTCAGTGCGGATATAGTCTTCCCTAACCACTATTTTGTTGAGTAAAAAAAATAATGAACTGTTATTTTGTTGAAAAAAATCCCCATCTGTATGGTATGTTTTTTCACGAAAAAGAAAACAATTAATTTGTTTGTGTAGTAGCTTTTATTTTTAATCAAAATATTCTTTATCTTTATATATCTAATCCCTTTTAAGTCTCCAAAACCTTTATTAAAAAAAAGTCTCCAAACCCTAACCTCTTACCACTTTTGGGCGTCAAAAAAGCTCATTTGAAGTAACTAAATGGTTAATCGATCTAACATACCAAACGCTTGCATTATCATGTGCGATCTTTTAGATATCTAATAAATATCAATTAACTGATTTGAGAATAACATAACTTAAAAGTTGTCAATGATTGTTACCATCACATCCCATATTAGGAAGAAGAACATCAACGTAACAATTAGCTTCAGTGACAAATTTTGGCCTCCTAATCCACCTCCAAAAACTTTCAAACTTTGACCTCGCAATCAACATTGCCACGAGTACCACCTTTTAAGCTCTTTCCCACCGCTTCTAAGTCAACACAAAACTCTAGTGCAAGAAAACCTCTATTATGAGTAATTTTAAGGGCTTCAAACAACCCACAAAGCTCTGCAACAAAAGCATTCAAGCACCAATAAACTTTGCAAAACCACAAATCCAAATACCATATGCATCACGAACAAGACCGACACAACCCAAGATCAAACATGCCTCTATTATGTAGTCAAATGATGTTTGATTATTTAGTTATTACTCATGTCCATCTTTCTCTCCCTCTCCATGTGATTCTTAATATTGACGTGGGACCATTTGATTTTTGAGGAGGCAGACAAAGAAATTGAAGGCCATAGTGGTTGTTTTCTAGTTTCAATTATGCACCCCCCATAATCTACCACCAACTATGCACACTTCACTCTCAAAAAAGGGTGTTTGGATGATGTTATCCATGTCCCACAACAAAAGCACCATACTATTAACACGTTGCACCCTCTCACCCAATATCAATAACAAGTAGCTGATTTACACCTTCTTAGCTGTTTTTCTTCATAAAGGGATTCTGTTGCATTCTCTTTTGACTTTTGTTACTAATAATTAGGCTCTATTTAACCCTCTTTTTAAAAATTTCAGATTCTTTACAGTTCTAAGACAGGGTCAATGTCAATCTGCTTCGTGGGATATGCTTATATTCCCCACTTGCAACTTTTTTCTTTCTTTCTTATCTTTAATACTCAATTCATAGGAGTATTTGATTTTGAGGTCTCAAACACAATTTCTTTATCACTTGGATTAATATATATTAGGTATTTTATGTGCAATTTTTGTGAGAATAAGTAAAATATTTAGTGTTCAGTAAATATGGAATAATCTAAAGATGGAAAGTGTAAAGAATAATGCAATTGAATGTTTACTTTAGAATAAGAGTAATAATAGGAAGGAGAGTACATGATAGATTTATAATTGTTTGAAGTATTGTTCACTTAATTTTTAGCATGTAAGTTACTGTAAAATGTTCGGTAGTTTTGTATTTTAGATATCACAACAAAAACAAATAGTGTGACAAAGTGGGTTTATTAATTGGAAGTTCATCTTTTTTCTTAGACATTTTATTTCTTCATACAAGTTTATTGTTTTACCTACGTTATTTCGTGTTCAACTTTAGTGAAGCCTATTTATATTATTCTATTAGAAGTTTATATTATTTTATTAGAGCTCTGATACCAATTGATATTGGAGCTCTAATATGAAAGATGAACTTTTGATTAATAAACTCACTTTATTACACTCTATTTGTTTTTGTTGTGATATCTAAAATACAAAACTACTGAATATTTTATATTAACGTACATACTAAAAATTAAGTGAACAATACTTCAAACAATTATAAACCTCTCATGTACTCTCCTTCCTATTATTACTCTTATTTCAAAGGAAACATTCCTTTGTATTATTCTTTGCACTAAACACCAAATATTTCACTTATCACAATTACCGCGGCTACTCTAACAATTTTAATCATATTGAAAACATATCGATGTAAGTGATTAGATTGGAAATTAAGAAGTCTCATGCATGTGGAATTAAGAATAGCTATGGTGTCTATAAGTGGTGGAGTGTTTGAGTCCTCTAATTTGAATTTTTGGATTATGTGCCTCTACACTTAAGAACACTAACTAGTTTACTACTATACGGTATACCATATTCCAATTGAACATGTGAAATAATCTTAGCTGGTATCAACAGGTCCACTAAGTAAAGGTAGCCACATCGTCGGACCATGTTTAGGACAATCCTGTAATGAAAAAAGAAGTAGACACATGGTTGAAAGAAAAAGAGTTGTATTTGAACTTGTTGGGGGAGTTAACTTGAAAATTAAGAATTATTTCTAGTTAGCATTTCATCTTCTCTCATCATACTGGTTCAATTCAAGTGTCTCATATCCCCATATTAACAAATTAAAATTAACACATATTTTTAGAAAATAATTTTTTTTATTTTAGTAAACAGAGCCTAATGTGTTTATAAGTGGTAAAGATTTTGAGTCCATTGATTCAAACTTTTAGACATAAGTCTATGCATTTAAAAATACAAACTACTCTCATTTAAAAAAAAATAAAAATTACAAACTAGTCCGTTATTGTGCTAAACTCTAAGTACGCGTAGTCATGTGGTTCAACCCCCTTGAAGACAAACCCATAAGAAAGACTATTGTCTAAGTCACAAACGGGTAAAAGAAAAAGAAGAGTCTCACTTAAACTTGCATAGAAGTGTTGGAAATTAATAAATATCACATAGATGAGATTATAAAAACCTAATACTTTTACAAGTGATGAAGAGTTTAAGTTCATTATAGTTCAAATCGTTGGACCGTCGATCTTCAGACTTAAAAACACATATTAATTGAATTTGTGCATAAATCTAATACCTTATTTGTTTAATCGAATTAAACTCTTATATTGTTTACTGTTTAGAGTGATGTAAAATTTTAGAGAAAATGATATTTGTACAATTATTTTAGAACAATTTTTTTATACTCTCATTAAGTTTTTATCCTTTATCGTTCTATTCTTTTAATTTTTGTGTCAATATCTACAATACATATTTGGTTGTCCTATAAATTATATAAAAAAAATTATTGTTCAAATAAATACCTCAAAATTTATACTACATATACAGAAGTCAATTCCTATCACTTAATTACTAATCTAATTTGTTTTTCTTTTCATACGCAACTTTCTATCTATGGATGGATAGGACACAAACAGCTTCATAATCGGTGATTCCATCTTTTGACTAAACGTATGATTTCAAATTTAAATTTAAGATTAGTGGAGGGAATTTGAGTAAAATTGTTTTAGCATCATCAATCGTTTCAATATGGATGGGTGGACATGTCATTTGAAATCTTAATGGCACGAATCTCAAATATATTGACCCTTACAAACAATGAGGCAAATGGATCCAAATAAAAATAATACATTATTAATTTTTAAAAAATGTACACAAAACTAAATTTCAATGAACTTTTTAATATGTTTTTTTATATAATATATCCTCATTATCAAAGGTGTTTAAAATGTGTTTCTTAATCCAAATTCCTCTTCCAAAAACTCTCAACTTTTAGCCTTTTGAGTTTCCAAAGAATTCATCTCTCTCTCTCTCTCTAAATTTGTTTCCTTGAAATACCCAGTCTAGGCAACCGTCTCGTGGTTATGAAGCGTGCATAATACACCTCCATCCCTGACAAAGTCACATCGCGATTGTAGCATGCAACAAGTGGTTATTAAAGCGAAAAAACATTGACAACATTATATTAGAACCGCCTCGCGGTTGGCATCTACTTGCCTCGCGGATGAAGCAAAAACATGTGATTTTAAGGCACACGAAATAGTACCATATGTGAACTGAAGGTGCCATACAAGGACATTATGAAGGCATTCTTGCTAATGACTCTCTTCGTATGAATCTCTCTTCTCAAATGAAAGAGTATCAACATAAGGTGAATCCGATGCCACATCTTTATCTAAAACATTAAGACATTCTATGCGAATTCTCTCACTTATATATTGCTCAACATTCACTTTTCTATCTAATGTAGGACTTCTATTTCACACTTGATATACCAATAACTTTTCCTACTTAGGTTACATAAATATTTTTTGGCAATAGTACATATTTATTAAGAGAGAAATGATAAGTAAACACTTTATTATCCTTAAAAAAAAAAAAAGCAAACACTTTATTTAGCATACGTTTATACTTCTTTAATTTGGTGGAACTCGTCAGAATTTTTTAATTAATAAAAAAGAACGTGTTAAAGAATGTATTGTTAACTCGTTTATTTTCTACCAAAACACTCTCCTCGTTTATTAATTCCTTAAAATTGTTAAGGTCGGTGATTCTCCTCTAACCAAGGTCGAACATAATTAAGAGGAACACAGCCATATACTAAGAATCTATTTTTGAAAATCTTGTTCTCACTCATATTCCCCCCTCTTTTTTCCTTTCTTTTGGCGTAGAGTCAAATCAAACAAATTCAGAGAACAAAATTTGAAATATGAGGAATTTTATTTTATTTTAGTGTCCATTTAATTTATTTCAAACTCAAAGTGTAGAGAATTTGTTAGTCATCACGTGTATGTACATATCGGAATGGGTTACCTTATCTTCTCTATGGTAGTGCATGCCAACTGCCAAGTATGAATAAATTAAGAGCGTTACCACATCACATGCCCATACTGACAGAGCATATGATACCAAATGGTACAAAATTCGTCGTAGTTGTTATTTTAAAGACATATTCAAAGGTAAAATACGACTACACCAAATTGGAAAGATGAGATAATTTAATTCACAAGGCAAGCATCATATGCGTACCCTACACACACCTTACGTATTTTCTATAACACCATTTGGTTGTTTTTGAGCTCTTCTTTCTATCCTAATGCTTATATATGGAAATGGAAAATACCTCACCACCAATTGACAAAATGTGAAAGGTAAGACCATAAGGTTTATCTAGACTTGCACATTCTTTTAGAATGAGAATAAATACTACTATCCAAAAATGAAATTAGGATGAAAGGACACAAATTTCTTTTAGTTTACTTAGTTGTCTTGAATTTGAATTAAGGTAGTGAGAATGTAGCAACCTTAAAAAATTGAAGGTTGAGTTTAAAAATATATGTAATTTAGTTTTGCTTGATGCATTAGTGCAAGTTTAAATTTGTAGTGAATTTGCTAGAATTGCAAAGTACGACCATATTTTAACAAAAGATAACTTTAAAGCTTCAACAAAATCACAAACATCATGTCACCTTGATTTCGTTTAATCCGTAGTAATTCTCAACATTCACTTATGCTAGGTTTGTTTTTTTGCGGTGGGATGGTATTAGACGGACGCCCAACTTGAAGCGACAATTTTTAGCTTCTATATTTTCATGGCAGAAGTGCTCGAAACACGAAAAACAATTGGTAAACGCTAAACCAAACGTATCATTATTCTCCACAATTACACACAAAGATACCCAAATCATGCCAAAAAAATTCAAGTAATGATATTTGAACAACTCTTTTGATACAACTTTTGGGACAACCTTTTGTTTTCTCTTCTCGTTGGTCAAAAACAATAGAGAGAGAAAAAGGAAGAAAGAGAATAAGAAGATAATATGAGTATGAGAGAGAAAATTGTACAAAAATAGTATAAAAATGGTTGTACAAATATTATTTCTCAAAAAATTCAGACAGATAAAAGAAAGAATAAATACTGTTTTATGAAAGTGAAATGCATATGGTATGTAACATGAGGAGGAGAAAGAGACAAAATGAAACAGGATATTAATCAATAATAAATTAACTAATGTTCCAATAATCATAGCACTAACAACTCACCTAAATACTATCTCATGTTTCCAAATAGTTAATTTGACCTAAAATTTAAACTTTGATTTACATAAAAATGTATAATAATACTAAACCACTAACACTACTCACTAGGATTAATGGAAGATACAACATTCATCCTCATCTCCATGACTTTCTTGTGTGAATTTGAATGCAAAAAGCTCACAAAAGTTGGACTCTTGGCAGGTCTATACTCTGGCAACAACCTACCAGATTTGTACCTCACACCACATGCATTGCATAGTGTCTTTGGGCCTAATGGGCCTGCCCTCCATTGTGGGGTCCTTTGTGACAAACAATGTGTACACCTCCTTGTTGGAATTGGATTTTGACCATTGTTAACATCAACCTCAAACCCCTCAAAATCAAACCTTTCCTTTTTAACAATTTCCTTTTCAACTACTTCACAATCTTGAGTTACCTCTTTTTCACACTTAGGTACCATGAGCTCACTATCAGCTAACCAATAAGTTTGTTTTAAGAGAGGTGGGTCAGAACATAGTGACTCATTTTGAGGGTTTAAGGTGTTGGATAAGATGCTTAAAGGGTCTTTTGGTCTTCTTGGAGCTGAAAGTCTCTTCCTTTTGCTTCTTGCTTTGCCTGGAACTGCAAAAGGTGACTCATTTTGTTCTTGCTTTGGTTTCTTCACTGTGTTTGAAGGTTTTGATGAGACAGTACTTGTTGTGTTTTGAATACTTGAGGGTAAAAGTACACAACTTTGTGGGCTTGAGAAACAATCTTCAACAAACACTGAAAGCCATTCCATTCCAACATCCACTTCCTACATAAATTGTTTGGTCAAAAGATGTAAAATTTAGTCAACCATAATTTTAGCAAAAACTACATTTTCGAAACACTTGAAGGTGTAAACATTGTAAAGATATATTTAGTCAAACAAAAAAAATTACTTTTTTCAAACATAGTAAGAAAAATATATGTTAGAACAAGGAAAAAACTAGGAAGGACTTATAGGACAAGTGAGTTTAGCTAGAATAGTAACAAAGGTTGAAAAACATAAGAAAAAGAGTGAACTTTGAAGAAGTTAACATTAAAGTGAAACAAAGGACTAACCATGTTTTGAGCAGAAAAGAGGTCATCAAGACTACTTGAAAGGTTAGAGCAAGAAGGGTTAAGAACCTTCTCTTGTTTGCACTCACTAGAAACTTGTACATTTTGGTACACATCCATTTTGATAAGGTGAAGAAAAAGTTTAGGGGGGTGTATAAATTTGAACACACCAAGAGAGGGGAAAATAGTAAGGAGAAAGAGAAAAGAAAGCCAAAATTGGTGCTCTCTAAGTTACAACTCAACCCTTGTCTCAGTTCACCTTTTATTATGGTCCTTATTTTTTGTCGGCAGATTATTAAATTAAAGGTTAAAAAAGAAAAAGAAAATCAAATTCAAATTTATCAAACAGTCATAAAAGCAAACATCACTGTCCCATGCAGACATAGACCAATCACTTTCTCTCATGTTGCATTAATTAACTTTTTGTTTACCCCCAAAACGTCACTTATTTTTTTATACCATGCTTATAATTACTTTTATAATTTTCCTATTGAGTTCTTTCATTGCTTTTTTATTCCTTTGGCATATATACAAACAAAATACTATACAGTTTTATAATTTTTTCAACCAAAAAATTTAGCTCAAGTGTTAATGTGTGTTTGGTTCCGCAACAACGATAATTGATTTTGAATAAATTAATTTTGTTTAATTGACTATGGCTAAAAATAAATTGAACATAAATGTTCGAATATATTTAAATAAAAATGAATTGAACAATAAACTAAAAGCTAAAACTGTAGAAGTCAGAAATTACGAATTCTAGTTTTAACTAGAATCAATTCTACAAGCAAATTGATTCTATTTTAAAACATTTGAACATGTTAAAATCAATTCTGTTAAGCTAGAATCCAAACATGCATTTAATAAGCTTTAGTCAAGGACAAATATTTCAAGAGAGTTTAGTTCGAATTCAAGCCAACAATGATTTTTTGGTCAGATTTTGCTAACTTTGATTAAGTTTCAAATTATTAAATCGCTTCTCCTAATAATAAAAAAAACGTTAACTTCATATTTAGTATCATGAATTTGACAAAATCACAATAATACATTATAATTTTGCAAAATCTACAATTGTGTAACTTTTACAAAATCAATGTGATCGTCAATAACATAGAAGAAAAATTCAATTTCCTAGTGTGAACTGTGAACCGTGGAATTTTTCTCTTTGTTTTTAGGGTAAAAGAGATATTGGTTGTTAGAGAGTACTAGTTTTGCATAGAGGAGTAAGTAGTAGAGGTCCCGCTTTCACTTTTCCTTTGAAAACTTCTCAAAACAGATGCATTGGGAGAGTCCAATAAGCCAGAGGAGCACAGTCTGGTTCTGCCAGTGTTTTGCAGTTACAGATTCATTAAAAATGTTTTAGCATTCAGATTCAGATTCTTCTTCTGAAATCTTTTTACTTTTTGGCAAACTGTGGTCCTATATTAAGGGTACATTGCAATTTAGTCCTATGTAATTTCACTTATTTCTATTTTTTTCATACATAAACTTAGTTTTTAACATAATAACTCCTAGTTAGATATTGTAAAATGTAACACTATTATTTTTGTTAAATTCATAGTTGAGAATATGTATGTAATTAAGAAAGCATGATGGTGTTGGTTTTAACAAAAGAACGTGAAATTTAAGTACATTACTTTACTTTAAATGTGATTAGTTACCACGAATCTGGTTCCTTCGAGGACATCAGATGAAATTGAAACAATATAGAGTTGCAAAGAATATGAACTTTCACTCGCAATTCGGCCTGAAATCCAATTCCACTGCCGTGCGTGGGAGATTTCTGGTAAATACAAATTAGTATTTATAAATTCTGCCACTAACCATCCAATATTATCCATACATAAGAAAAATAAATTGCCTTGATAAAGCTACTAAGAACTGTGTTCTTACATTTGTTGGAACGTCCTCTACACAATTTCTTCAAATGTAATATTGTAGATAAAGCTACTTTTCAGCAAAATCGTGTGAGAGATGGTGATCAAGGTCGTTTTGTTACAAGCGTGGAATATGATGTCACATGACATTTCAAGTAGTTGACTATGTTAAGCTTGAAATTTATATTTCTATACATCTTTTCAATGGATCATAGTTTCTGGTTTGAGAAATGTCATATTTAAATTAGATTGCAAACAAGTGGTTGATGATATTCATGCAAAACCTATTAGGTCAAAATATGACTCTATCATAGATGATTATAGAGTTATATATATTATCTAGACACATCATGTTGAGTTAAAAAAAAATATGTTGCTCAGAGGATAACATATATATGAAGTTCAAGATTTTATACTTCACATTTTCAAATTGATTTTACAATCTCATGCATGTTAACCCCACCTCCAATATGGTTTACAGTATGATAATTGCTTGACAAGCAAATAATTAAAATCGAAAGAAAATCCACCACCAATATACTCATATGTGCATGATGAATCTAATGGTGGGTCCGAAGTTGGATGAGTATTTAATTAAAATGAATGATATAGAAAGATGGAGTTTGAAATAGAGTTGAGAAAGTAACAAAATCAACATGAACTGTATGAATAATTTTACTGATGGTTAAGTACTTATGGAATGAAGGAACTTTGGTTTTGATTTATGTAAAAAAAAAATATTTAATTTTCATCTCTAATTTTTCTGACTAAATTTTTTTCTCTAAAATTTGAAATTGGTTGTATAATTAATTAGTAAATAAATTTTACTTTTTGTATTTTTTTTAATTGTATGAGATTATTAGGTGTTGTAACTTTCTATTAATAAATGTATAAATAGTTAACAGACTCACATTATAAATAATAATAATAATAGCCAGAGATGAAATTAAAAATTGTTTTACATAAATTTCAACCCATTCATACTTCATATGCCTCACTTCTATGAGTTTGCTTTGGTCTCTTGGATGTAATTCAAAATCTTTCCATGCCATGTGCAATCCCACATTGAAGGGTTCAGTCTCCGATTAACCCTGGCTGCAAAATACTACAATACAATAATATCCTTTCTTATTTTATCGTTCATAATGTCAATGATGCATGCAACAATGTCATGGTCACAACAAGACAATAGATGCCCCACTTAGTCTTACATAGCTTCAGATTCAAATTGGTTTGAACAAGTTACCCCTAAAGTTACCGCCAAGCACTTCCACTCAAGTTACCGCGAAGTACTTTTAAAATGAAGCATGAACCAACACATGATGCATGTGTTCACACCACATTTATAGGTATGATGTAAGGTCTTTCAAAAAAAAAAAAGGTATGATGTAAGGTGAATATTTATGCTTTGACTTAGAAAAGTTCCAAGTTCACTTCAATATGATTGTTTTTCCTTGCAGGAAGAAAAAGGGTAAAGATGTCAACAAAGGTGATTCAATTGGTAGGAATTCTACTAATATTGTTTGAATTTCACCATTATATGATGGAAGATTTTATTGTTGAGTAAAATGACAAAATTGATTTTGAAATTTTTTAATGTTTTTCAATAGAATTGATTTTGTCTCATAATTGATAAGTTGAAATTATGATTTATAGATTTTGACTACAAATGCAATTTTTACTCTTTAAACTATAGTTCAACTCGTTTTACGGACACGTAGCCAAATTATAAACATTTCACATTAAATTCACTTTTAATTAACTTTAAAAAATTAGTTCATTGAAAATTAAGTTTTGTGACAGTAAAACCCAACATATTGTAGCATTATTTGAGCCTTCAAATGTTTGCGATTAAGATAATAAATTCACAAGATTTTTTTTGGTTATAAAAAATTAAGATGACGGGATGGTGTCTAAATCCAAGGTAAAGAAAATCTTTAGACTAAATAAAAGCTTACAAATTATATAAATTCACAAGTTTGCCACACTAAAATATTACTTTTAATTGATAGAAAAAGGGCAGAGTTAAAATAATGAAGGGAGCACTATTTCCTAGTTTGATTGGGAATAGGACAAGATGGGGTATCATGAGTGATGGCTCTACAATTTAAGGACACCGCAAGCAATAATTTCACCACATGAAGCGTGGCGAAGGACAAGGGATACAATGAAGGAAAAAAAATTCACTAAAACAATAATGTGGTGGTAGTAAAGGCAAACTTTCCCCACCAATATATTGATATGTAAGAAATTGGTTGGATTCTTTCCATGATCCATCATCACTCTACTCAAACCCCTTGTCACATGTATCTTTCAATTCAATCCACTACCGTCTTTCACTATCTTTTTTGCAATTCATATCACTTAATTTTAAGCACTAAGTTTAATTAAAACCACATTGATCCCACCTTAGATTTTGTACACCACTTAATATGCACAAAATGGAGGGAAACATTATTCCCCCTTACCATTTTCTCCACTTAATGATTTATAGTATGAGACAACTCCAAGAGTTCAAGTTACCTTACTTATTGTGTGTATGCAAGGTGCCTTATAATTACATGAATGCATGAAGAAATAATAATAGCTTCCAAAACTGTATGCATGTAAGTAGCATAACTACATGTCACATGTTAGTATTTTTTTGGTTTCACCACACATGTTAGTACATTAATTGATTGCCGTACTGATACAGTATAGTATAGTCACAAAATTAAAGAAAATTCCCTTCAAAAAATAAAGAAAATTGATATTTCCAAATGGATATATGTGGGGTTGTACTCTGATAAAAATCTGAATAAGTCATCGGGTTAGAATTTAGGGTGGCAATATGGCATTTACCAAAGTCTATTATTAAAGTTGTCTATGATAGAGCACACTGGATCAAATTAATCAGTCAATTTATACGAGATCATTTAAAGAATGAAGAAAAAAAAAAGTTAGAAATCAGCCAAAATCAATTTGACTGTGAAGAAAAGCTTAGATTGATGTGCAAGATTCAACCGTTAATCAATGATCCATTATGGACAACTTTACCACTTGCCAATGTTAAATTCCAACCAAGACTTAATCTAGTCTATTGTCTAATAAAGTTTATATTTAAAATATGTTTTGGTCTTTTTAAAAGTATGACTTGATCTTAATTAAGTCATTTAAAGAGGTCAATAAGATTATAATTAAAACGATTAAGTCTTTTTAAAGGTGGACTAGCCTACCACTAAAGAGGTCAATAATTTTATAACTAAAAAAGTTTGTCATTAATTTAATATACCAATTTTAATATATTCCCTTTGTCTTAATCCTATGATATTCTTAAGAAATGAGACTTATAATCTAAAGTTCGTTCATGAGATAATAAGTAAAGTATGACTAAAGATTGTTTCAATCAAAAATCAAATTCAAATTATTCCAAACACTTCATGTTTAATTTGAGCTCATTATCCACTTAACTCAATTACATCAATTCTAATATGATAACAATAATGTGCATTATTACAGCAATCACTTAGATCTAGTTGGATTGCGTCAAGTAGGTAGAAATAAATTTTGTGGTCCTATTTCAAAACTGGACCCCCAGATTTTCAATATTATGGCATAGGGACATCATGCATGCATTTCCTTCCTTAACCATCTCAAAGATACAGAAATTAGAAAATATTTTAGCTTGTAAAATTATCTTGAGAGATCCATTTCCTTCCCCTTTTCATTAATGATTTAATAATTTTTTTCCTAGACTTAGCAACATGCTTAAACACACGGTGGTTGCGGTGAAAAAGGAACCAAGCCTATGCCTTAGGCTTCACCTTGTACCACCTATTGGTCATTAGTAAAGTGTACAGATACCTAAGTGTCTCTTTCATTTAAGATCCGGTATTTATGAGGTACTCTCATTGGAGAGCAATGATTTTGAGTACTTAATAAGATCAATGTCTACATTAAACATTTACTCTTAAGTGTGACTCGCCAATATTTATCATTAAAATAAATGGTTTTGACAAAACAACCAATCTATCTATAATCTACAATGTTCAAATGGCGCCTATAACATGAAAAACATCAACTCCATCTAATTGTTTCATTAACATTTTAGAGTCTTGAATAATTGAATCAATAGAAGCCACAACAAGTTCTGAATTTATGCATTTTATAACAGCTGCTGCATCAGAAGCAACAAGTTTGATAAATAATTTTGTAGCTCATAAAATAAATAAAAATCATGAGGATTAGTAATTCATGTCTCTAATAATTTTGCATAATGCTCCAAAAATTCTGAACTTAGACATGCTAAAACGTTAAATTTGGTAGCTAGTTTTGTATTATACTTTGAAATACAGCCAATTTTACTAGAAGATGAGGATGTTGAATGGATCAGAAACACAGTATCTACATACCGTTAAACATTCCTTGCATGTTTCGAACATTTTTGTGCGGTGAGATTTTCTTTCATACATGAAAATATGAATTTCCATGCATAAAGTTACTTAAATAATTTCACTCAGTTTGAATATGCCTCATTAACATTATTGGTTGCTGGTTTCAGTATCACGAACCTTTTTGTTGATACCACTATTACCAAACTAAAAATTCTACTAATTACCAATATTTTCTGGTATGACTGCATTTGAGTAACACCTCATTTAAGAAAGTAGAATCATTGTCCCTAAACTAATATTGATTATGGTCTATGATATTAAGTGTTTGATCGAACGCTGCTTCCCCTCGCCCTTGCTACTAAAATACCCTCCATGTTTCCGGAAGTGTGCATCTGAAGCGGACAATTTGTCTGTAAGTATGCATACATCTGAATTGATGTTGGGGATGGGAAGAGTAGCCCCCTTTGGCCAGGCCATGCAAATAACTTGGGCAACAAGCTTTCTAACTCACAAGGGTATGCAAACATAATAGATGAGAGGGTTAAATTTTGAGGATAGATTAGTTACATCAATTGTGTTCATTTCACCAAGTACATACCAATGAGAAGGTCTGAGCCATCATAAGATACAGTAGGCAGGAATTTACTATACATAAATTTTACACAATCCCTGATATTGAATAGCATTGTTTACAATTAACATTTCATCATCAATTGGAGTTACTTACAATAACCTATTTGTGAGGATTTTTCTCTTTGCTTTTTCGGCTGAACAAAGAGAATCATAGCGTGTCTGGCATCACACACAGGAATGCAGAGCAACCGCCAGACTAACTCATGATTCTAAGAGGAACTTAGATACTGACGCCATTCGTCAGGTGTCCCCTTTCTTGCGGTCAGAACTCTTAAAGCTGCTGCAGTTAGAGGTATGGCGAGAATGTCATAGTCCTTCGGTTTCTGAATAACAAGAGTAAGATTCTTCTTATTTGTGAAAATGGAAACATCAAAAACCATGAATATGCTAAAATAGGTAGAGTAGTATGCGACAATGTAATTGAAAGTTGGAACTTTTAACATTGGCCACCCTTCCTTGGTAGCTAACTTGTAGCCTTTTGATGCTAAGGCGTCATACAAAGAAAGCGTATTCATTGTTGTTTGTTAAGATGGAAATACCTTTGGGACCTTCATCAACTTCATTTTTGCCTCCTCTAAGGACTTTCTACCTTTCTTGGAGTTGCATTTAGAACAAGCAGTCACCTGTATCAGAAAAGATTGATAAAGAAAAATGTCGCAAATACTATCCTAATTAGAATCAAGAATATCTATACTAATATTATGCATTCTTAAAGGTTGAGTTCGCTTCTGTTTGCATTTATTCATGTTAACAGAGGCTTTCTGTTTCAACTCGCATAATTATTTTTCAAATCTCAATTTAGTTTTTCAGTCAGCTTGAAGTCAAATCAAGTACTACAATAAGCTAGGGTTTATTTTCTTCCATAACGAACACAGTGTTTTTCAAGACACATAGATGATCAAAATTTATTCCTGAAAAAAAAAATATTTTGGGTTAACCTGCCCAAAAAGTGACAAAGCAATTCTCTTAAGCCTTCTCTCTATCTATAATTTATGTTCTTCAACCTAACGTAAAACAAATCAATTGTGGAACCAATGCTTCGGACAAAACCTAGCTCCTCATTTTCCATGAAAAGCTTTAGACAAAAGATTAATAGATAAAGATCAATTGCAAACACACACTTGTCAATAATTCATACAAAATGTTTTCATAAAATCTGCTGAATACATATAAGTAATTATAATTGTGATCTTGCATAATAAATTTTAGAAAAGTAGGACAACAATAAATAATCAAATAGTCAGTATTTTCTTTATTGAAAAGATTATCTTACTAGATTTTCCCATGTCCATTCTCCACCTAGTGCTGCTGGCACAACATGATCGATGGTCAAATTCTCATGCGAAGAGCAATACCTGTTGTTTTCGGATGGGAATCTCATGTCAATGCAAGGACTTCAATATCTACTAACCCAATGGCTAAAAAAAACACAAATTTGTTTCTTCTGACGATGATAACTCCATAAAAATGAAATATTGAGAAGGGGTCTAGAGCTTGTTATATCCATTATACACAGTTCTAAACTATAGAAGCATGAGATTTGTGCTAGTTAAGGGATTCCAGAAGGAGCAAATAATCAAATACATATCAACAAAGTCAAATAAAAAGGATCTATAATTTTCTCGTTTAACCTACCTTGCCTTTTACGTTGTGAAGTAAAGAGTACCTATGAGTTCTGATTAATAAAATAGTAGCTTTTTCCTTATTTAATTAGGATTACTGACAAAACCATTTAATCTTATCTTTCTTTTCTCTTTTGAATGGCAGATGTTAATTGGTTGTTAGATTAGTTTTTTCTCTTTCATCTGGGTTTGAACCCAGGACCTCCAACTCCATATCCCTTAGCTCAAATTTGAAATAAAAGTTCAGCAGAGAGCACTTACTGGCAGGTGTAATTGTCTCTAAACAGTATATTTTTCCGACTAAGGCTGTTCTTGACCACTCTTCTTCTTTTAATAACCTGAAGTAAATGACGAACCTGCACCAAAATTAAATATATGTTGAGCTTATCTGTATTAGAGTAGACAAATTACAAGAAAAACATTCAACAGTCATTGCTTGATGTTATTATTACCAGATAGTGGCACTTGTAAACAGCAGTTAGAGGGTTAGAAGTTAGTTCATTTCTGGTTAGTTAGAAAGTTTCTCATTTCCCCTTCATACCTTCAAATGTATATCTTGGGCATATTCAAGTGTGACGGGATATGTAGCTTATGATCTCAGCACCAATTAGATGCTAGTTCAGAAATGTAAGCTTTCACGACCTAGAACCAGACTAAACATCTAGTTTCCTTTCTTCATCCAAATATGTCCTCACACCTTCTGACTATCCTTCACTTGTTCCTGTTGCAACCAGAAAATCTACCGTAACCAAAAGAAAATCTTCTCATCTTGTGGATTATTGCTGCAACTTTGCCTCATCTACATTAGCTTATCCTATCTCTGCCTTGTCCACTCTTAATTTTATTCTCTTTACTAAGATCCAGCCGCAAGTGGTATGAAAGGTATTCATCTCTCTTCCTTCAATGTGAATATGTTCAGTCAAATTCACATCGTTCAAGTTCAGTCACCATGTTGTTGATTCACTTATTGCTCACCTCATCTATGTAGATGATATTGTTCTCACTCGCAACTCATTGCATGAGTTTGGGATCATTAAATCAGTCCTGCCCTTTGAGTTTGGCATAAGAAAAATTAGGGTCTGAAACTTTTCCTTGGGCTTGAGGTGAGAATGCTCACTCATTCAAAGGAATTTCTTTTATGTCATAAGCAATATTGTCTTGAGGTACTTGCTGAGTGTGGCGTCCTCCGTTGCAAACCAGATAGTACACCGCTAGAACCAGGTATCCATCTACATCCAGCCATTAGTCCACCATGTCTTATCTTCCAGGTTATGGTCACACAGAAGTTGAGCAAATTCCTTCCTAGAACAACTATGTTGCATTTCAAAGCTGCACGTAGGGTGTTGAGGTATTTGAAAGGTTGCCTTGGAAGAGGCATTTTTTTCCTTGGACTTCATCTCTTCAGCATATGGGGTATTTGCAATGCAGATTGGGGGGATGTTCGGATACTCTAAGATCTATGATTGTCAAGTGTTTCTTTCTAGGTGATTCCCACATTTGCCAGAAATCCAATAAGCAAACAATAGTTGCAAGGTCCTCCTCGAGTCCGAATATCGTGCATCTGTTTGTGGCATTTGCAAGTTGCAATGGCTTAGCTATTTCCCGAATGATCTTCATATTAGCATTTGGATGTAGATTGTCACGTTGTTTGCGAGAAGCCGGCAGCTCATTTGGTGGACTAAAGTACATCGAATGTGTATTAACATTTGCCTATAAAAAAAAACTCTGGCCTCATCAAATTACTCCCTCTTCCTTCCACCAATTAAACAGTAAACCTGTTCACCAAACCCTGCTACCTCAACTTTTCCACTATCTAATCCCTAAGCCGAACATGGTTGACATCTATCAATCCTCAGCTTGCAGGAGATATTACCAGATAGTTCCACAAGCACACAGTAAGCGGGTTAGACGTTAGTTCAGTTAGTTTGCTTCTGATCAGTTGTTAGATGGTTGCCAACTTCCCTCAAAGATACTCTTAGGTATTGTATGTGTGCGTCCACGTGCTCGAAGAACCATTTTTTCAAAAAGAATGAGATGATGAGTCATTCTCTTTTCATTTGTAACTTGGAATCATTTTATTACAAAATACAACAATATAAATGTTGATGTAAAAATAGAAGCAGTGGTTTTAGAATGGTAAAGAAGTGCTAGAAATATTAATAAACATAAAGTATAGCTGTGAACATACCCTTAAGACAGCTGGTATATAGAAAGATCCACTGGGGGAGTTCACAGTCTTATCATAATACTCTAGTACATCAGCCTGTATAAAACCAATCATAACTAGATAAACATTTATTGTATAAAAAGAAAAGGAAAGTTAAATGTTCTTGTTGTGAAACAGTTTTTGTGTCTGTTTTCGAAAGTGCACACACACTGAACATAGAGGACTGGGAAATGACACAGCTTTAAATTGAATAAATCAACTACAAATCAATCAAAGAGAAGCTAAGCAAAATCTAAGCTCAGCTGAATGGAACTAACAGATGCATTAAGATGAAGTAAATAGCAAGTACTATACAACAAATTAACATGATATAGTATCACTTAGCTAGTATCGCCCCCGTTTTTTAAACTATATATGCATTCATGTCAATCTCAACTATGAATCGCATTAAAATAGCATAATTCGATACAAATGAATAAGTTGAGCTAAGAAATCTGACCTTCTCCATAAACTCTAAACAAATGGCACGCTTCCAGCATACAACATTAACTGGCCTGGAGCATGATGATAGCAGTCAGAACCATAAGCAAACAACTCAGCAGAAGTCTTGAATATTGGTGACTATACAACAAAAAATATCATGTTATAATTTCATATTATCTACACACACATCACTGAAGAAATGCATAATTGACCAACTCATTATCAATTTTGTTTTTATGTTAATGAAATCATATAAGCTTGGAAAATAAATCAGAATTATTACAATTTCTTAGCTCAGAAATTAAGAAACAAAATAATGAAAGAAAGAAATGACCTGTAAGATATATCCAACACAAGTCCCCTGAAACCAGACAAGCCATCACCCTCAAACACATCATCATCATCATCCTCATCAACAGAATCATATTCAAAAACATATTCATATTCATCATGAACACCTTCACTGGGACGTGCCTCAGCATTACAACACTTCACTTTGCTTCTGAGATATGAAGAAGATGCATAGTGAAATCTAGAAGCAAAAGAAGAAGAACCTTTGTAACTTGTTCTTCTCTTGTGGGTCTGAACCATGAGAGATGACACAGTTTCTCCGTTGAAGAGAAGCTTCAAGCGACCTTGTGCAGTGAACTGTGCCATACCCTTTGGTTATTTAGTCTTAAAGATTGTAACTTTGTTTTGAAACTTTGATTCCAACAAAGATATTTTGTACTTGTTGATCATTCAATGAAACCCCATTATAGGTAGAAGAAGAAAAACTTGTAAAGCAAAAACATTGAAATTTAAGGAAAAAACAAAAACGAAAAAAGAAAGAAAAACATTTGTGTCACGGAAAAAACCTTTGCCACATATTCCTCTCTGGTTCCAAATATCCTTTTGGCTTACCCTTGCTTTAAATTTTTGTAAGAAAATGTCATTTAATTACTTACGAATAGATAATTAAATTCTCTAAAGTAAATTACTATTATCTTATCGGGGTTGAGATCCTCTCCATTTCATATCTACCACCTTGTTATAATCGAACGAATCATTGTATAGAGTTTAATTACTAATTGAGTTTGATTATTTAATTATAATAATAACAGATTTTGAATTCAATTTATCTATTTTCTAGAACAAGTATAAAGTGAATAATAATAACTTTTAATAAATAAACTATTGGTTAATAGTTAATACTACGTATATGTGAATAACAAATTATGAATCCATTTTTTATTGAATACAATTTTATAGATCAAAATGACACTTCAAAGTTTAAAACACGAAACCAATATGATGTTGGGAATTGGGATAGTTAGTATATGACTCTAAGTTTAGGTGAAAACTTCTATTTGATCTATGAAAGCAATGAGCAACAGGTAAAATGCCTCAGGGTCACAAGGAAAGGCAGAGAAAATAGAGAAACTCTCTAATATTTTCAAAGAAAGTTATTATTATTTGAATGTTTGAATTCTTCAATATGTTTTAATATTGCTTGAGTATCACTAAACACTTGGTGGTGAACCTTATTTATACTACTCTAGGAAGGCTCTACATTACAAACTAGAAACATTGATTACAAAAAAAGGTCTAGAGATATGAATACTCTAGTTCATATGACTAGAAGGATCTAGAAACATTAAGATTTCGCTAGTGCTTAATTTTATTTTATTTAGTAGAGTATCTAGTAGTTTCCTTATTATTCTTTAATATTCTAGAGACTTCCATATCATTCTTTAGTGTTCTAGGGACTTCCACATTATTCTTTATTATTCTAGAGACTTCCATATTATTCCTCATCATTCTCTATCATAAAAACTTGCAAATAAATAAACACATGCAAACGTGTTTTAAACTAACTATCTCATTCTAATGTTCGTTGCAAGTCTTTACCACAAGACCAAAACTAAAAACACAAGCAAACATGTTTTAAACTAACTATCCCATTCTAACAAGTAAAAGCTACGCTCGTTGCAAGTTTTTATATGTTGCTCGTTGCTTTCATAGTTACTTATTTGCAAGTTTTTCCAATTCTAATGACCTCCTCCTACTTCTACGTCAAGCCATCAAAGGACTTGAGACTGAGTCTGTATTCCACAATGGTATTCCAAGGCAGTGAAGGAAGTCTAGAATCATCTGACAACTTCCTATAATTGGGACAAGAATTATTTTTCTTCCACTCAACTCCCAAAATGGAGTCAACTTTTTGCTACAGTTGTCCAGTGAGAATTCATATGAAGACTGGTGTCTGGAATATAATGACACAGGGTAATAGTAACATCACACTTTCAACGATTGTCTTCGGGGTTGATGAGGTTGCTGTGCAAGTTATGCATTTGAAATCGGGACATGTCAATCATAATCAATTCATGACAAGAGTTTACCACTAAAGATGAGATCTTTAAACTCTTTAATTATGATCTTTTCATCTTGAGGTAAAACGCAATTTATATACTTTTGTTTTCACATGTGTGAATTTATTTTCTTATGCATTCCATGATGTGTTGAGGAGGGGGCTAGCTAATGATATTTTTTTGACATTCGTCATTAACTTCATTTTATGAACGATAAAATAAGTGTTAAAATAATATGATAACAAATGACCAATAAAATGTAAAGTCGAGAAACATTATGAATCGATTGTATTGATAGTTTTGTTCCTGTGAGCATTACTCATAGAAAAAATTTATATTAATATCCCTTGAAATCTCTTGAAATAACACCAACATTTCCTTTTAATTTAATATATATATATATGTCACATGCATCGTATGGATTGTGTTTACCCATGTTGCAACACTTAAACTTTACCATCATGAAAAACGAGAAATTTCACACCAAATATGATTCATCTCATATTATATTAATTCAATAACGTAGACATTACATAAGAATGACACTAAACAAGACCAATATGATGCTTTTAAAAAAGGAATAATATTGCTTAGTAAAATTCATAAACTAATTTTGATCTTGGTTTTGAAAAATAAGATATAATTTGAAAGGACCAATTGCACATTCAATTCACTGCACTTAAAAATAATGAAATTGTCAATTTTTCTTGAAACAGATTGCTCCCAACTAATTTAAATTCATGTAGAAATATTAGGTAATTCAAACACATACAAAAATGGAAAATTAAAAACTAAAAAGGGATATTAGAGCAATTGGGGAGAGAAAAGGGGGAACCGGTGTATACAGATTAACTCGATCTCATAATATGTGTCAAACAAAATATAAAAACACAAATAATTTCATAAATAATAGAAATAATTCATTGATATCATAAATTTGTGTATGTATAAATAAAATCTAATGTTCCTAAAAAGAAAACTAGGACATCCAAAGGTGAGAACTTTTCTGGTAATTTACGAGGGAAACCTTGAAAATTTCACAACATTGTCAGCATGCACCATAGGTAGGGTGAAAACTATATACATATAATAACGTTAGTTTTTCATTATATTAACATTGTTGTTAATCTATCTGCTGCATTGCATTGAAGCTCATGCACATGGCAAACAGTTTTTGTGGACTTTGTAGATCAAACCAAACAAGTTGTGAGTTGCTTCAAGTGGTTCAAGTTGAGACCGGTGAGTTACTTTGATCATGCGCTTTAATTCAATGAACTACATGCTTTTCGGTTACGAGTATTCATTCATTCATGAAATACAACTTAGCTTAGGTCTTGAGAGTTACTATTGTCTATCGCTACTACCACTTGTTTGAATCGTACCTAAATACTCCTTCCGGACACTATTATAAGTAATTGATGTATGTGTGGTCTTCTGACAAGTGTTTTTAGCTTATAACAGTGATCGAATAGAGTAGTATTTAAAATTGTAGGGATGTGTTTTTTTTTCAAAAACAAAAAGAAACTTTAGGGATGAAGAAAATGTTCAACTGCAAGGATTTGTGTACAAATTATTGGCCAATTCCTTAAATCAGTTACAATTATTTAGTTTAAAGATATATTTTAAATTTCAAATCAATAGTATATATATAAAGTAAGGTTTTTTATGCCACATGTCACTTCCACGTTTATTCGCAGTATTTTTATTATTTTTCTATTTTTTAAAACCAATATTTAATTTGGCATAAATATCTCAATAAACCTTTGATCTTATCTATTAAATATTTTACTTAACTTTTTATTGAATTCCTAATATTTTATGTAACAGAAATATCTCAACAAATTGCATACGATACCCTTCATTCTCATATCCATTAAATATTCCTTTTTTTTTATATAGAAAAAGAAGCTTCAATTAGTTACCATGTAATCTTTCAACACCATATTATTCAATTAGTCTTTCTTTAACGAAAAAAAGGTTTCGGTTAGTTATTATATTATCTTTTAACAATATATTCTAATAAAAATGTTAACAATAAATAAATGAGTTTTTTAATTAAAAAAATAAAAATAAAGGAATTTTTGTTAATCATATGTTCACATATTTTGAGCATAATCTGAAACACAAACCTTCTTTTGATCTAACCTTTTTTCTTCTTCAGGTTTGGCAAACACCTATTCTTTTGTTATTTCTTTTACTTATATTTTGATTTTTATATTATATGTATCAACCACCTTCTAATGCTACTTTTTAATATAATATGTTTTTGTCTTTTTGTTATTTTTATTTTTGAAGACAACTTTTCAAACAACATCTTAAATTTTTTTAATGATGTTTGCACACATATTTACAATACCTTCATTCAATTTTGATTCCTAACTAACCAATAAATTTCATCACTCTGATTTTTATTTTTATTTTCTAAAAATTATGGCTACAAAATTTGATCTCATTGATATCATAACCATCTATAATAAATACAAAGTATTGAGATTCAAGATTAGGATCGTTTGAATATAGAGAATGTCAAACTTCAAAGATCGAGACCAGATTGATTTATTCGATATGGTTTTCATGGATAAAAAAGTACGTATGAGTTCTTTTTCTTTGTTAACTTTTACAAACTAGCATGACTTTACATTATTTAAAATTATTTTATATGATAATTAATCTTTACGATTTTTATTTGTGATGTTTTATTATTGTTTTTAGAACATTTGTATGTATAGTTATTCACAATTTTTGTTGACTTTTGTTGTTTCTAATATTTTAAGGGAGCAAAATTCAATGTATTGTGTGGAGTGGAAATTGTCAAAATATCAATTTATGCTGGTTCATGAAATAAGAATAACTGTAAGTTTAATCCAACTTGCCATGACTATAGACTATTTTTTTATGGTGTCAATTTTTTTTTATATCGATTGCCTGTTACTTTGTTTTAGCTTTTTTTATTGCATTGGATATCAACTTCACCTTTCATATTTTTTTAAAGATATTATTAGAGTATTAACTGCAAAGGGAGAACTTACAAAATACAAAAGTGGTGTCGAACCAACCAATTATACGCAGAGGAGGGGAGAAACTCACGTGCACACTATCAGATAGATCAACTTATTGACTTTATGTCTGAAAATTCAGATGTACCCATTATGTTGATATTGCAATTGGTTAAGTTTAAATTGTATAGAAGTATTTTTCTTAAGAAATTCTTACGTGTTTCAAATTAAAGTTTACTTTGTATATTAAAAATTGTTTATATTGTTTGCAAATGGGAGTATCGAACACACCCTATAATAATTCAAAACTAATAATTAACGATGTTGTTCCTGAAGTTCAATAACTCCAAACCAGGTATTCACAAATTATTAATCAAACAAAAATCATGAATTAGGAGACCCATTATATATTATATTTTGTCCTTTATTCTACTCTATATTTTATCTGGATTACAAATTTTATTATCCTCTCATTTATCGTTGATCAAATTCCTTTTTCTAGCCATAATGTTAGTTATGGGCCTTGTATTAGAGGTTCTCTCTATAAAAAAAAAAAGGAATTGCTGGGTTGGTTTGTCCATATCCTTGTCTTTTAAAAAAAAAATATTTTTATATGTCCAAATATTGCTCTTAAAATTCGATTGGAGGTAATTTATGCTTGTATTTTTTAAATGTGTGTTAGTCTAGCCAATTTCATTTGTAATTGGAAATCCCCATGGAAACCGCCCCATTCAAGGATTCTTTTGACGAGGACTTTTTCTCCATGGGGTAGGGGATCATACCTTACCATACATACCCCACATCCAATGAGGAATCGTCCGAGAGCAATTACTAATTAAAAATAGTAGGATTTAATTTATTTTTTTCATATTGATGGAGCTCCATTAAAATCTATGAATATACATAAACAAAGAATGGAAATGAAGGACGAGAAAATACAATTTGACCCCGTCCTACCCCATTGACATCTTGAGATCCACACGAACACAAAATCCCCTCTTTATTTAATCTTTATCATTACAATTTGACCCCGTCCTACCCCATTGACATCTTGCTCCTATTTTTTTTTTGTCTTATCTATGAAATTTAACTTTATTAGTGACAACTTATCACTTTTATAATGCATTTTTGTTAATGAGAGTTTAATATCGTTGTATAATAAAAGTTATGGTATAAATAATAGGAACTTCATTATAGTGATATCATGTTTATTTTACATATATATAAATTAAGATACTCTTCATTGAATATTATATAACGCATCGATGAAAAATATTATTTTCTGAATGACCACTTAACAAAAATTAATTTATCAATGACAGGTTGTCTTTTTTATTTGAATTAATTTACTTTGTGAGAACTTATCCCGTGCATTTGAGTTCTTTCAAAGATTCTATAAGTGAAATCTTCTCGAGCGTATTTGCTCCTAATTTTTTTTGTCTTATCTATGAAATTTAACTTTATTAGTGACAACTTATCACTTTTATAATGCATTTTAGTTAATGAGAGTTTAATATCGTTGTATAATAAAAGTTATGGTGTAAATAATAGGAACTTCGTTATAGTGATATCATGTTTATTTTACATATATATATATAATAAGATACTCTTCATTGAATATTATATAACGTATCGAAGAAAAATAATATTTTATGAATGACCACTTAAAAAAAATGATTTTATTAATGACAGCATGTCTTTTTTATTAAAGTTGATTTAATTTGTGAAAACTTATCCCGTGCAATTGAGTTATTTCAAATATTCTATAAGTAACACCTTCTCCAGCGTATTTGCTCCTAAAAACTTGTCTTATCTATGAAATTTAACTTTATTAGTGACAACTTATCACTTTTATAATGCATTTTAGTTAAAGAGAGTTTAATATCGTTATATAATAAAGGTTATGGTATACATAATAGGAACTTCATTATAGTGATATCATGTTTATTTACATATATAAAAATTAAGATACTATACATTGAATTTTATATAATGTATCGATGAAAAATATCATTTTATCAATGACCACGCAACGAAAATTATTTTATCCGTGACAACTTGTCATTTTTGTCGGAGTTAGTTTTATTTGTGACAACTTATCCCGTGCATTTGAGTTATTCCTAAGATTTTATAAGTGACAATTAGTCTAGCATATTTGCTCCTTAAAAAAATTGTCTTATCTATGACATTTAACTTTATTAATAACAACTTATCACTTTTTTCAATGCAATTTAGTTAAAAAAGAGTTTAATATCCTTATGTTAAAAAGAGTTTAATATCATTATATAATAAAAGTTATTGTATAATAATAGGAACTTCGTTATAGTGATATCATGTTTTTTACATATATATAAAATAAGATACTCTTCATTGAATATTATATAACGTATCGATGAAAAATATTATTTTCTGAATGACCACTTAACAATAATTAGTTTATCAATGACAACTTGTCTTTTTTTATTCGAGTTAATTTAATTAGTGAGAACTTATCCGATGCATTTAAGTTATTTTTAAGATTTTATAAGTGACAACTTAAAAAACTTGTCTTATGTATGACATTTAACTTTATTAATGACAGCTTATCACTTTTTTTAATGCATTTTAGATAAAGTGAGTTTAATATCCTTATGTAATAAAAGTTATGATATAATAATAGGAACTTCATTATAGTGATATCATGTTTTTACATATATATATAAAATAAGATGCTCGTCATTGAATATTATATAACGTATTGATGAAAAATATTATTTTCTGAATGGCCACTTAACAATAATTATTTTAACAATGACAACTTGTCTTTTTAATTCGAGTTAATTTAATTTGTGAGAACTTATCTCGTGCATTTAAGTTATTTCTAAGATTTTATAGGTGACAATTAGTCTAGCATATTTGCTCCTTAAAAAACTTGTCTTATGTATGACATTTTACTTTATTAATGACAAATTATCACTTTTTTAAATGCATTTTAGTTAAAGAGAGTTTAATATCGTTATATAATAAAGTTTATGGTATACATAATAGGAACTTCGTTGTAATGATATCATGTTTATTTACATATAAAAAAATTAAGATACGATACGTTGAATTTTATATAATGTATCGATGAAAAATATCATTTTATCAATGACCGCGCAACGAAAATTATTTTATTCGTGACAACTTCTCACTTTTGTCGGAGTTAGTTTTATTTGTGACAACTTATCCCGTGCATTTGAGTTATTTCTAAGATTTTATAAGTAACAATTAGTCTAGCATATTTGCTCCTTAAAAAATTTGTCTTATCTATGACATTTAACTTTATTAATAACAACTTATCACTTTTTTCAATGCATTTTAGTTAAAGAGAGTTTAATATCCTTCTGTTAAAGAGAGTTTAATATCATTATATAATAAAAGTTATGGTATAATAATAGGAACTTCGTTACAGTGATATCATGTTTTTTACATATATATAAAATAAGATACTCTTCATTTTCCGGGGTGCCAACCTAGTTGGGATGTTGGTGTTGTTTCCCGATGACTGTCTCTCTCCTTGCTTAACCAAAAAAAATATTATATAACGGATCGATGAAAAATATTATTTTCTAAATGACCACTGAACAATAATTATTTTATCAATGACAACTTGTATTTTTTATTCGAGTTAATTTAATTTGTGAGAACTTATCCCGTGCATTTAAGTTATTTATAAGATTTTATAAGTTACAACTTAAAAAACTTGTCTTATGTATGACATTTAACTTTATTAATGACAACTTATCACTTTTTTAATGCATTTTAGATAAAGAGAGTTCAATATTCTTATGTAATAAAAGTTATGATATAATAATAGGAACTTCGTTATAGTGATATCATGTTTTTTACACATATATAAAATAAGATACTCGTCATTGAATATTATATAACGTATTGATGAAAAGTATTATTTTCTAAATGACCACTTAACAATAATTATTTTATCAATGACAACTTGTCTTTTTAATTCGAGTTAATTTAATTTGTGAGAACTTATCCCGTGCATTTATGTTATTTCTAAGATTTTATAAGTAACACCTTCTCTGGCTTATTTACTCCTCAAAAAAACTTGTCTTATCTATAAAATTTAACTTTATTAGTGATAACTTATCTCTTTTTTAATGCATTTTAGTCAAAGAGAGTTTATTATCGTTGTTTAATAAAAATTATGGTATAAATAATAGGAACTCCGTTATAGTGAGATCATATATTTTTTAAATATCAATAAAAGAAGATACTCTATATTGAATATTATATAACATATCGATGAAAAATATTAATTTCTGAAGACCACTCAACAAAAATTATTTTATCAATGACATCTTGTCTTTTTTATTAAAGTTAATTTACTTTGTGAAAACTTATCCCGTGCATTTAAGTTATTTATAAGATTTTATAAGTGAAAATTAGTCTAGCATATTCGCTCCTTAAAATACTTGTATTATGTATGACATTTAACTTTATTAATGACAATTATCACTTTTTTTAATGCATTTCAGACAAAGAGAGTTTAATATCCTTATATAATAAAAGTTATGGTATAATAATAGTAACTTCGTTATACTGATATCATGTTTATTTACATATATAAAAAATAACATACTCTACATTGAATTTTATATGAAGTATCGATGAAAAACATCATTTTATCAATGACCACTTGACGAAAATTATTTTATCCGTGACAACTTGTCACTTTTGTCGGAGTTAGTTTTATTTGTGACAACTTATCCCGTGCATTTGAGTTATTTCTAATATTTTATAAGTGACAATTAGTCTAGCATATTTGCTCCTTAAAAAACTTGTCTTATGTATGACATTTAACTTTATTAATTACAACTTATCACTTTTTTTTAATGCATTTTAGTTAAAGAGAGATTAATTTTCTTATGTAATAAAAGTTATGGTATAAATAATAGGAACTTCGTTATAGTGATATCATGTTTATTTTACACACACACACATATATAAGAAGATACTCTTCATTGAATATTATATAACGTATCGATGAAAAATATTATTTTTCGAATGACCACTTAACAAAAATTATTTTATCAATGACAACTTGTCCTTTTTATTTGAATTAATTTACTTTGTGAGGACTTATCCCTTACATTTAAGTTCTTTCAAAGATTCTATAAGTGAAATCTTCTCCAACGGATTTGCTCCTAAATTTTTTGTCTTATCTATGAAATTTAACTTTATTAGTGACAACTTATCACTTTTATAATGCATTTTAGTTAATGAGAGTTTAATATCGTTGTATAATAAAAGTTATGCTATAAATAATAGGAACTTCGTTATAGTGATATCATGTTTATTTTACATACATATAAAATAAGATACTCTTCATTGAATATTATATAACGTATCGAAGAAAAACAATATTTTCTGAATGACCACTTAACAAAAATGATTTTATCAATGAACGCGTGTCTTTTTTATTAAAGTTAATTTAATTTGTGAAAACTTATCCCGTGCATTTGAGTTATTTCAAAGATTCTATAAGTAACACCTTCTCCAGCGTATTTGCTCCTAAAAAACTTGTCTTATCTATGAAATTTAACTTTATTAATGACAACTTATCACTTTTATAATGCATTTTAGTTAAAGAGAGTTTAATATCGTTGTATAATAAAGGTTATGGTATACATAATAGGAACTTCGTTGTAGTGATATCATGTTTATTTACATATATAAAAATTAAGATACTATACATTGAATTTTATATAATGTATCGATGAAAAAGATCATTTTATCAATGACCACGCAACGAAAATTATTTTATCTGTGACAACTTGTCACTTTTGTCGGAGTTAGTTTTATTTGTGACAACTTATCCCGTGCATTTGAGTTATTTCTAAGATTTTATAAGTGACAATTAGTCTAGCATATTTGCTCCTTAAAAAAATTGTCTTATCTATGACATTTAACATTATTAGTGACAACTTATCCATTTTTTTAATGCATTTTAGTTAAAGAGAGTTTAATATCCCTATGTTAAAGAGAGTTTAATATCATTATATAATAAAAGTTATGGTATAATAATAGGAACTTCGTTATAGTGATATCATGATTTTTACATATATATAAAATAAGATACTCTTCATTGAATAGTATATAACGTATCGATGAAAATTATTATTTTCTGAATGACCACTTGACAATAATTATTTTATCAATGACAACTTGTCTTTTTTATTCGAGTTAATTTAATTTGTGAGAACTTATCCCGTGCATTTAAGTTATTTCTAAGATTTTATAAGTGACACCTTCTCCGGCTTATTTACTCCTCAAAAAAACTTGTCTTATCTATAAAATTTAACTTTATTAATGACAACTTATCACTTTTATAATGCATTTTTGTTAAAGAGAGTTTAATATCGTTGTATAATAAAAGTTATGGTCTAAATAATAGGAACATTGTTATAGTTAAATCATTTTTTTTTATATATATCAAGGAAAGAAGATACTCTACATTGAATATTATTTAATGTATCTATGAAAAATATCATGTTATCAATGACAAATCAACAAAATTTATTTTATCAATGACAACTTGTCTCTTTTTATCGGAGTTAATTATATTTGTGACAACTTATCTCGTGCATTTTGCGTTATTTCTAAAATTTTATAAGCGAAAGCTTATCTAGCATATCTACTCCTAAAAAAAACTGTCTTTTGTTTGAAATAATATTATTTTATCTTTATCAATGACCACTCAACAAAAAATATTTTATTCGTGACAATTTGTCTCTTTTATCATAGTTAATTTCATTTGTGATAATTTATCACGTGCATTTGAGTTGTTTTTAAGATTTTATAAGTGACAACTTGTCTAACATATTTACTCCTCAAAAAAACATATTTTCTGTGTGAATTTAACTTTATTAGTGACAACTTATCACTAATAATAGTGACAACTTAAATAATAGAAACATTGTTATGGTGATATCATGTTTTTTTTATATATTTCAGTGAAAGAATATACTCTACATTGAATATTATTTAATATATCAATGAAAAATAATATATATATATATATATATATAAATATTGGTGAAAGAAGAAGGTACTTTATGTTAAATATTATTTAATTAATAAATGACAAATATTATTTTATCAATGATCTCTAAAGAAATATAGTCTATCAACGACAACTTGCCTTGAATATTAGAGTCACTTTCACTGATGACAACTTATTCCGTGAATTTGAGTTCTTTAAAAAAATTATAGGTGACAACTTGTCTCGTGTATTCTTTGCAACAAAAAAAAAACTTGTCTTTTGTATCATAGCTAATTTTATCACTGACGTCTTATCACTTGCATCTGACTTATATTTATAATTCTATTAGTGACAACTTCTTTCGTGTTTAATAGTTCAATTAATCAATGTAAATTTCTCTCGTGCATTTTAATTATTTTTTAAATTTTAGTCCGTGTCAATATCTTTCACACATTTTAGTTAAAGAAGATTTAATATTGATGTGTAATATAAATGATGGTCTAAATAATAGGAACATTATTACAGTGATATCATGTTTTTATATATATCATTAAAATAATACACTCTACTTGAAATATTAGTTAATATACCTCCCAAGATAAATTATTTTATCAATGACAACTTGTCTCATGTCTTCCTTTTATTTTTATTTTTATAACTAATAAGCAATGAAAATTATTTTTGCATATATTTATGAAATTTATTTCAAAGATAACACAAAAAACTATTATGAGTTTGTAAAATAATTTATATTGTTTATTATATGAGTTTAATGGTGATGGGTTAACGGTACAAAACAACTTTGCAGACACAACCAATCATACTACCACCATTAAACTCTTATTATATATGGATCACATAAATTATTTATATAATAAATTTAAAAGATAATTTTGTTTATAATAGTGTTTTTTTTTTTTGAATGGAATGGTGTAATTTTTTACAACTTATAATTTGATAGAGGAGAAGTAGGACGTTAATAACAATCTTTTGATAACCCCCATTAACAAATCTTTTTTGAGCATTTTTATTACCTCTCTCACCTCAACTTTTTACCAAACAAACTATTGTTTTTGTTTTTACTACCGTCTCTCCCACGTGAAAACTGCCCAAGCATCACTAATCACATCACTTTTACTTTTGTAATTATTTCTTCTTTTTTATTGTGAAAAGTCTCATTTATCTTTGGTACTACTCTACTCTCTCAGGTGAAGTACATTTATCTTTAATTTTTATCTATTAGTCTCTCTCTTGTAAGTGAAGAGAGTAAGAGTTCTACCACTCACAATAGTTTGGGCCGGATGGGTATAACAATAGATCAAAGTCTGTTTTGTATATTGTGTTGACTCCAACTCTCAATTTCCGCATCCTGTCTCCAACACAAACAAACCCTCATTTGTTAATCATTCAATCAAAATGGCAATTGCACGCACTGGAGTTTACGTTGACGACTATTTGGAATGTAAGCACCTTTTATTTTCTCTTCTTTCATTTAACCCTAACCCTAATTTTTCCCCCAATTTTTCACCGATTTTTTCAATTTTGTGCCAATTTTTCTATTCGATAGATGCCAACACATTGCCCGCTGAGCTTCAGAGACTTCTCAACACCGTTCGTGAACTCGATGAACGATCCCAATGTAAATTCCTACTTAAAAACTTCATTTTTTAACCCTAAAATATTTACCTTTTTTTCCATTTGTTGATGTGAAATTACTCATTTTTACACCATTGCATCTAAAATTAGATTTTTATAATAATTATTTATTGTTGTTGTGGTTTTGTTGTGTGATTGAAGCTATGATAAACCAGACAAGGCAGCAGACAAAGTACTGTATGGGGTTTTCATCTCATGGCTCTAAGAAGGGTAATCATAATTATAATAACAATTATATGAATGAGGATGATGATGTTTCCATTGAGAAAATGCGAAAAGAAATTGAGGCGAATCAGGATAGTGCATTAAGTTTATGTACTGAGAAGGTTTTGTTGGCTAGGCAAGCATATGAACTGGTTAGTTTCTTTTTAGCTTTTATGGCTTGGACAAGAGGGTTTTATATATAGCATTTATAAGGCTTGTATGCGTTAATTATTGTTGCAACAAGGGGCCAAGGGCTTTACATTTTTGAACTTAATAATATCTATACATGATATCTAATGAGTAAAGGATGGCCTTAATGGTAATGTGATTAAGTTGTCATTAAATTAAGCACTGATCATATCATGTAGATTAAAATACGTACTTCGAGATTGAGAAATTATTTTATTTTAGATAAATTGTTTTAGTGAGATGCTATCATATAATATCACTGCACAATTCTGCTCTAGGAACAACACCATTCTTCTTGTTTAAGCTGTGTGTCAATTTACATTATATGTCTGATCATACACACAAACACACAAAATGTAGAAAAATTTGCTTTAAGTTGTTTGAGAGGTACACTTTACTAGATGATTGTAGCTTCTATCTTTGGAGTCATGTGAATTTTTTCCATATTGCTTCTGGTTATACATACAAGTAACGCTGTACAGCTTAAGTTTCATGTTTTATTCTTGTATTTGCTTCATTCAGATAGACAGCCATGTAAAACGACTTGATGAGGATTTAACCTACTTTGCTGAAGATTTAAAGCAAGGTAAAATTACCATTTGATTTGCATTCTGATTTACTATGTCATGTATGCACAAATTATATTTTCATGATCAACCTATACAATTAGTATGATCTGGCAACCTGCAATTCTTACTGCATTATTCATTTTGTTCAAATTTATAAAAGAGTATGTTCAATATATTGGAAGTGCATAATTTGGTGTTTCTTGACCTGACTAAAGAAACATGTAATGTAATAATGCATTAGAGAGAAAGAGCACAAGCAAAAAGGAATGTTGTTTTGGAATTTAGGAGTATGTTTTTTCGTGCCCCTGAAATTCCCTTTTTCCTACTTTGTCAATGAAATTGTTCTTTTGGTACTTTATCAATTTATACCTTTCTTATTTTTTTTTTCTTTCACATTTTATTTTATCAGAGGGGAAAATATCACAAGACGAGCCAGCAATTCTTCCCCCATTGCCTATTGTCCCTAAACCTGAAAAGCGCAGGCACACATATGGTACACCTCAATCGAAGAGACTTGATTACAGGGAGAGAGACTGGGATAGAGACTTTGAGCTAATGCCTCCACCAGGAAGCCATAAGAAGGACTATATGATCCCTATGGATATTGATCAACCCATTGATCCAAATGAACCTACATACTGTGTTTGTCATCAGGTTATGATATACACATTGTTAATAATATGTCTTATAGTTTCAAGTTTCCTTGTGGACAATTGTGTCATATTATCTTGTTTTTGCTTAAACTGAGTCAGTTTATTGAAATTTCAGGTATCTTTTGGAGATATGATTGCTTGTGACAACGAAAATGTGAGTTCTCTGAACTTTGCTCTCTTGTGCTGGTTCTGTTTCATAACTTTTTTGTTCCCTCTCCTTTTGTTATTTTGACTGAGTTTTGTTATGTTATTCTTGATAGTGCCGAGGAGGTGAATGGTTCCACTATTCATGTGTTGGCCTAACACAAGAGACAAGGTTCAAGGGAAAGTGGTATTGCCCAACTTGCAGATTACTACCACAATGTCAATGATAAATCTCTGCTCCAGTTGAACCAAGTTCATAAGTAGTCATTGTTGTTTGAATAGATTTTTCACTTTTTAGTGAATGCATAATTTTGGGGTTGTGTTATGATTAATTAATGGGGTAAAAGTTTGATGCAAATCCTCTTATGTAACTCTTTCCCTTTTGACCAGAAAATACACGTGGGATTTGAATGATTTGTCTTCTATTTTGCTTGACTATTTTGTGTGCCGGTTAACACACAGTGATGACATCTAATTTTTGTCACAAGCAATTTTTTGTATATGTTGATGTATATTTTTAAAGTAAAATATTAACAAACAAAACACTAGGATTGGTCTGGTGTGAGGGATTTGAGTAGTATGCATGAGGTTTTAGATTCAAAGCACATTGCCTCCATTGTACACAAACAAAAAAGAGTATGATAGTAACAAAAAATGATAATGTTTGAGGTATGCTTTTGAATTTTATCTAAAATGATTTTATTATTTAATTTTTATAAAAATGATAATAATGGCTTTTAAGCCCTCACTAATACAAAAAGAAATGATAATGATAATTAAAAATGAAAATGAAAATAAATAAATGCAATTTTGGACTAGTTAAGAATGATTTTGGACAAGGTTGTTTTATTAGAATTAAAAAAAAAAAAGATTTTGGACAAGGTTATTTTAGATTTTTTGTTGTTTTATTACCTACTTTCTCCATCCCAAATTATAAGTCATCATTTACAATACCAATAAATCTTTAATGATACTCTTTCTATTATACCTTTAATTGTTATTACTTTCTCTTCTTTTAATTTATTTTTTCAATGTTATTTATAAATGACAATTTTTTAAAACAACTCATAATATCTCTTCCATATACATATTTAATTGCATTTCTTAATATGTGTGAAATAATCAAAACAATTTATAATTTGGGACGGAATGAGTAATTAGTAATAATGTGATTGATTTCATAAAATAAAAAATGTGATTGCCCTGTTTTTTGTTTCCTAAAATATTAACCCTAAATTATACGATAAATAGAGGTTAAGTGAAATAGCAAAAGGAGACGAAAAACAAAGGAAACGGAGTGAAAAAGAAAACAGGTTTCCAAAATCGGTACGCTCTACAATCTATCACCTCATAAGAAAAGTTGTGATATTGCTTTTGTAGAATTTGTTGATTATTGCTATGAACACTGAATTGAAGGCACTTGCAGAAAATGAAACTTGGATTTTGACTGATTTGCCTGCTGGTAAGGTACCTATTGGTTGCAGATGGGTCTACAAAATCAAATATCTTGGTAATGGTTCAATAAAATTTCAAATCAATTGCATTTTCTCTTTAGACTTCTTAACAAATGCCCTAAAGGGACTTAGGTCACTTGTTTGCATTTTCCTTTATTATTATCTTTCTTGTACATACTATATATGAATGTTACTCAAGAAAAATTTGACATTTTTTTTTAGCGAAAACTTTTGACATGTGTTCATGTCTCATTGCTTATTTGGTCAAGATGTCTCATTAAATTTAGAAGGCCAAATTACATACATATTTAATCTCTTAACTAATTAAGTATTTTCATTTTGAAATGAAAATAATGTAAGTCGGGTGATCCCTTCCGTTAATTTTTAACATCAATTGACTATCTTAAAATACATTCCATAAAAGCAGTCCACCACAGTCGCCTGGTGAATACTTTTCAACAGCTGTTTGAATACTGTTTTCTTCCGTGGAACTACCACCCATGACATGGCCATCCATTTTAGTAACAATTATTGTGTAAATGCTATGGCCTGTCATCCTGGCCAATATTGCCATCGGTAACCAACCAGTATAACAAGATCTGGTTTCTGCAAACAAAATAATAAATACCGTTGCTTTAGAAATTTGGTGCATTTCTTCAAAAAGAGCATCTTCATGTTTGTGCCACCCAGTCGCATCAACAATTATAAGATCACAGTTTTCTTCCTTGCATCTCTCCACGCCTTTCACAGCAATTTTGACACGATCCAACTCTGTATAGACATTGTCAAAACATATTGGTTGGACAATAGACATAATGAATAATTGTTATGGCCTCAAATATTTAAGAATTATCCGTTTTGAATTTTGAGTGAGTTTTCACGGATTTATCCTTTATAAAATGTCTCTTGTTTTTTTTTTTTAGGAATCTAAATTAGCACGCACACTCAAATTAACACCGGAATCGAACTTGACACCCTGCGAAGGAGCACACTCTCAAATCAATACCATCGAACTAACCCAAGTGGATTATAAAATGTCTCCCATTAATATTGTTTATAAACTACAATTAATCTCAATTTTGAAACAACTTGAAACTATTTTAACTTATCAGAACAATAATATAATCAATAGATAACAAGTTTAAACCTCAAATCAAACTGTCTTGCTATCATACTTCCTCAAAATAGACTAAATGAAACAAAAATAGTAGTAGTAGTACTTGACTGTATTGATGTTTTAACGTGGCATCTTTTCTACCTCAAGACTCAAGTAGTAGCAATGCAGTAACTTCTTTTCGCTCAACAAGCTGGCATGATCTGCTCCACCTGTACTTTCCTTCTCCTTCTTCAATTTGATATGCATGTGATGGCAACATTGCATTTGCATTAAGAATTCCATACTAATTTTATCACCAATGTCATTTCACCTTGAAGCACAGAATGAGATATCATTTTGTATAGTTGAAGACAGTGAAGGTAACCTAAATCAAACTTTTATTTCTGTTTTCTCCTTTGCTTTATTTTCACCTCTGAGTCTCTAACAATAGGTTTTATCTCATGTCAAAGCTGATTTGTTAAAGATAGTATGCAAGTTGAGAAGTAGTTTTCATCATTTAGGAACCAAAGTGCATTCTAAGGTATACAATAGAATAAAAAAAGCTGCAATTTGCAAACACTATGTAACTTATTTTATTGAGAGTGTTGCACTATAGGTGATGAATTTACTGATTAAACTCTTTTCTGTTTGGCTAGTTTAGCGGTTAATTTTTTGTTGTTAGGTGGTTCGTTTTCTATTTTTGTTTCAGTTAGTTTGAATCGTTTTGTATAAATACTTCAAGAGCTTATGCTTTTAATCAATTTATTGATATGATAATCTTCTTTTACACATTATAGCATCAGAGCCAGGTTAGGGGAAATCCATGTTTAATTTAATTTGTATGATAGGTATTTCTTTACTTTACGTTTCTACTGTGTACATATATTTTCTTTTGGCATGTTCAATATGCTTGCAACTTTAACCTATTCAAATTGCCAGGTCATAACAATTGGTGCAAAGCCATCTGCATAATATTTGACTCTTAGCATTCATTGAGCAACTGTTTTTGTCATACACTTGTACTGGTTGTTGTTTGCTGATTTCATATTATTGGAGAAGGATTGGCAATATGATGTAATCAAATTATGAGCCACGGAAAATCACGTGTTCTTAAAACGCAATCTGGCAGCAGCATTGCGGCCAAACTAGATTACCATTCTGCAACCAATGTTTGTATGTCATACGAACCACATTAATAAGACAAAAAAATAATGCTGACTCGAATGTGTGTGGTAAAATGATGAAATTGGTGTTAGCTTCTATAAAATTGGAAAGCTAGAGTATAAAATAGAAATTTCAATCTTGTTTTTCTAGTTCTTACAACAGGTTTTATCTCAGGTCCTGATTTATGAAGAAATCGGAAAACTAGAATATAAAGTAGAAATTTCAATCTTGATATATATGTGAAAGTAAGTGCTGGTATAAGACTTGTGGCAGTTTGTGTGTTAATTAATCTTCAGTTTGTAGATCTATGTAAAACCATTGTTTTCTCTTTCTTGGCTAGTTCAAGTTCAACTATTATACCTGAACAGGATAGTCTAAACCCTGTGTTTTTGACATTTGTGTCTCTTGCTGAAACTTGCTTCAGACGGGATCTTTCCCATCCCTTAATATGACCAACATTGTTCTTGCAGGTAAATGTGATGATCCGGAGAACATCAAAGACTATAGACCAATTTCATTGCGTTACACATAATCCTATCAGAGGTGTTGGCAAACAGATTAAAACCTACTATTGCAAATTCTCTTGGAGTGGGATCTTATTTAGACCGTCCTTCACTAATTGGAAGAGGCAAAAAGAGTGTTTTTGGATTTATAAAAGATTTTATCTGGGCCCGAGTTTAATCTTGGACTTCTAAATGTCTCTGTGGTGCGGGTAAATAGATTCTCATAAATCGGTAGTTCAGTCCATCCCTACCTATTGTATGAGTGTATTCCGCTTGCCCTCCACTTTTACTTACTTTAGAGATTGAACATATCAATTCCTTTTGGGGGGTTTGAAGCAAAATGGGCGAAGAAGTATGAATTGTTTGAGTTGGAAAAGATTGACGGCAAGAAAAAAGCATGGAGGTCTAGACCTTCAAGATTTTCCAGGTTTTAACCTTGCAATGGTGGAGTCTTTTGACGAACAAGAAAACTATCAGATATTGCATCGTCAAAGCCAAATATTTTCCCAAAGAGGATTTCATGGAAGCGGCATTGAGCTACAATCCTAGTTTTACTTGGTGTAGTATCTCGTCTTCTCAAGAGTTTCTTAAGGTTGATTTCCGGCGGATAATTATAGATCGATCATCCATAAATATTTGGACCAGGTCTTGGCTTATATTTAGTACCATGCATCCCCACAGTTTTCTTTCAATGCTCAATTTAGTCAATAAAAAGTCTAAGATTTGTTGTTGCCCAGTTAAAGAAAATGGAACTCTCAGCTACTGCAACCAACTTTGACTCCTGCAGATTGCTCTCAAATTCTCAATATCCCTCTTCACCCTTGCAACCATAACGAATTTAATGATATGAGAATTTGGATGTATACTGGAGATGGAAAGTACACAGTCAAGTCCTCTGTTAGACTTCACATGGATACTTTTACACTTTCTCATAAGACAAATGTGAATGGTGATTGGCACCCAGTGTGACAGTCCTCTCCCACCAAAAATTAAATCATCTGTCGAGATGTCCTCCCTAGCGCAACCAAAGAAGATTTCTATGTCCCTTGCTGATTCAAAGTAATCAATTCATTTCTGTTCTCTTTGGTGCTGCAATATTCTTTCCCAATCAAACTTGCAGAGGTTCTGTGTTACTATATATTTCGTTTGGAGTGCTAGAAATGACAAACTTTGGAATGGCAAAGTGTGGGATGCGAACTGGATTTTAGCTCGAGCGAAACACTTCCTTGTGGATCGAACCTGGGTGAGTAGAAAAACTGATCCCAAGCATGAACCTTCGACTCCTCTACTTGCTGGAAAGTGGCACAAACTGAAGAAGGGTTATCTCCAATGCAATGCGGGCTCATCTTTCTTCCAAGAGATGCACACAGTAGGAACAAGAATGTGCGTTAGAGATCATATTGGAGCTTTTGTCATTGATCTTGGTCTGGTGCTTGGATGGAAGTCAATGAAGGAGAAGCTTTAACCTTTTGCAAGTCATGCACAGGATGCGTAATAGGGCAGAGGCAAAAGTGATTTTTGAGATTGACTGCAAGCAAGGAGGAACATGATTCTTAACTGTACAATAGACAATATAGATTTTGGGAATATAATTTCCGAATGCATTTCTATTTTGGATATCCCAACCAAATTATCAAGTGGCTTTTGTGAAGAGACAAAAGAATATGGTTGCTAACACCCGTGCTGGTCACTCATACTCTTGTTAGGGCGTCCATTTCCTATGCTAGTCTCTCTATTTTACTTATTGCCCTGTAATGCTCAAAACGTTTCTCATGAATGATATGAATTGAGTTTGTATAAAGTTCAACTTTTATACACTATTTATTTATTTATTTTGATAAGCGCAGAGAGCCCCTATATCTCTGTTGTGAAATTTTCAATCTTGCTCTTGCTCTAACAACAGGTTTTATTTCATGTCAAAGCTTATTTGTTAAATATGTATTAGAGTTGAGAAGTGGCATGCAACGGTTTGGACGTTATGGAAAATAAGGAACGACAAAATCTTCAATAATGGAGGGTGTGAGGTGTTGAGCATCGTTGAAGAGTTGAAGGTTTTGTCTTGGAGATGGACCTTATCTAGGTTGGATATACCTTCGTGTTTGTTTTATGAGTGGTCTTGGGACCCAAATGAGTGTTTGCTTCGGACTATGCCATAGTGGTTCTGTGTTGCTGGAGGTTTTTTGGATGCTGTCATGCTGAGGGCCTGCGGGTCTGTTACCTGCTGTTGGCAGTGCCGCACCTTGACAGTTTTTTCTGGTTTTTTAAGTGGGGTGGGTTAGCTATGCCCCTGAAATTTGGTTATGTAGCTGAATTGCAGGGCCATAACTACTGTCATCTTTGGGTGTGATGTTTGGTGATTTTTTCTCTAGGTGCTTTGTGGGTTTGGTGCTTAGGGTATATCCGGCACCTTTTGCATTTCGTTCCTTTTGTGTACCTAGTGCATCTTGTGCGGGTATTGCTTAATAAATTTTGCTGATTCAAAAAAAAAAAGAGTTGAGAAGTGGCTTTCATCATTTACGAACCAAAGTGCATTCTAAGGGACCCAATGAAATAAAAAATCTGCAAACATTATGTGATCTATTTTATTGATAACATTGTACCATAGAACATAAATCAACTAAACAAATATACATAGGATAAACAATGGAAATCCTGCTTCAGAAACCAAAAACTTATGGAGAAGCATGAAAGAAGAAAGAAAAGAAAGGTTTCAAATAATCAAGTGAACTGATATTTGTTAATTAATGTGATTATCAGAGGCTCCAATATTAAAGCAGGACCAGTGCATACAAAATAGTCCTTTCCATATTTCTCTGACACGGAACCAGGGCTCAACACATAAATATCCTCAAATCCCATTCTTATCACCCTGTAGAAAATCTCACGTCCCTGAAAGGGAAAAAAAATTCTATTCTATGAAAAGTCTTCACTCAGTAATATGGTACGTGAAAAATTCCAAATGTTTGGTCACATGTCCACAACGTAAATCATTCTATAATTTAATTGGTATGCATTGTTTGTGTGAAGATCTTTTACACTATCAATCAACCAATCACAAATCATCTTATATGTGACTTTGAGTAAATAGAATTAAAGTCGGTATTTTCAATAATGTGAAACTTATGATCGATTGACTGTGTAAAAAATACTGATCAAAACAAAACTCATCGTTCTAACCTGATCAATAATTTCATATTTTGAAGTGGTGTGTTATAAAATGCCTTTGATCTTTCTTTGGGAGGTTCAGCAAAAACTCTACTCATCTTATTCTCAAGGAGAGTAAAAGGAACACCTTGTTGAGTCCATGAACCTGGCTTCATTCCAGGCTCAGCACCAAATGAAATTCACTATGAGTTTGAGATTAATTCAAAGACAGATATGAAGTTGCTATTAAAGGAAGTGAAATCCTTTAGAAGGTCTCAGTCAGAGTCAAACAAGTGGTGCAACGATGGAGGGAAAAACGCACGTGGAGGCATCCAGATTTTTCTTTCTGGCAGGTTTTGAGGCAATTCAGGAACTTCATAAATTTTGTCAATAAACTCATACCAGTCATCCCTGCCTAATAGACAACTAACAAATGGCTTAACTTCAAACTCTTCCATATGTTCACCAGTTCCTATGAATATGACCGGACACTTTGTTGCTGCAACACTGCACATATAACATTAATCAGACCAATATGTACTCAAAACACATAAAAAAATAATCTAAGTAAATACATTTTAAGCAAATCAATTGTTATTCAAGTAATATCAACGATTGATTTTTTTAGCGGTTAAGATCTATTACTTTAAACTTTAAAGTGAATTGGTGACATACGCGCTAAGAGAACCACCACCCATGGCATGGCCATTTTAGAAACAATTACAGCTCCAATGTCAACACTTTGTGTAAATGCTGTGGCCAGATTACGACCACGATGATCAAAGGCATGCTGGCCAATATTGCCATCGATAACCAATATAACAAGATCTGGTTTCTGCAAAGAAAATATTGCAGAATTTATTGCCAACGATAACCAATATAATAAAAGTATCAAATGCATATACCGCATAAATAATAAATACCGTTGCTTTTGAAACTTGGCGCATTTCTTCAAAAAGAGCATCTTCTTGTTTGTGAACCCCC
>Ga0228711_1000613_pt1 | contig 45706 bp, 23 predicted proteins | sample MedpolnodulmetaG_2_FD_177996 | JGI IMG/M metagenome (GOLD analysis project Ga0228711, IMG submission 177996) | Root nodule microbial communities from Medicago polymorpha collected in Santa Monica, California, United States - brown nodules | ecosystem: Host-associated > Plants > Roots > Nodule...
AAAGTATGTGTTTGTGTCTTTCAAGTTTATGCGTCTTTCAAAATTTATGCTCTTTGTGTGTGTGTCTTTCAAAATTTATGCTCTTTGTGTGTGTGTCTTTCAAAATTTATGCTCTTTGGGAGTATGTGTTTGTGTCTTTTATTGTTGGTTTTTGTTTGTATTGTTTCAATGTCTTTATTTTTGCATTGTGTACTTGTCCAACATTGATGATCATTTTATCATCAATGCAATTAATAGAGTTTATTTGTGTGGTTTCCTTATTTTATGGTGACTCCTAATGACTTGGTCAATTTATTTAGTTACATAAAATTCAGGGAAAAATAAAGGATTTATTGTGTTTTTCTCATTAACAACATGGATATTGAGTAGTAGTTATCTTACGAAATTTTTTTACATTACTTACATCTCAATCGAATTGTGATTTTTCAAGGAGTTAAGACAGAAAAAAAAATTGAAAAAAGAAACGTTTGTATGTAAGCACCCATTCATAAACAACTTATCCTTAAATATGGTTCTTTTATCTATTAGTACTAAAAGATTCACTCTTAGAGTAAGATAATTTTAAATCACACCACCTCGCTTCACATTTTATCTCGTGTAAGATTTTTGATGTTGTTTAGTGAACAAAGAAGAAAATCTTGATTTAAGGATGAGTCTCTTGCAATAAGAGAGAATGATGAAGAATAATAATACATAATAATATAAAAATATCAAGACATTTATATAACTTTCAAGAAACACAACTATATAAAGACTTAATTAATAACTATGGAAGCCTTTAAAATCTCTATATTTTATAGGCATATAAACTAGAGCTACACCTAAATATCTCTATATTTTTTTATAATCAATCACTAACATTAAATACTTCTAGATTTTTCCATATGTTGTAAGGTAAATCCTTACAAATGGTATAAATAAATTAAGCTATATAATCAAGAAACATTTTGCCAATCAAGTAACAAGTTTCTTAGAGCAATTTGAGAATTCTCTCTTTCTCTACCTATCATTATGTTCCTGAGTTAGGTAACCTATGAGAAACGAAGAAAACAAAATTCATTTCATTTTGGATCAAAATCAAAAGCATAGAGACACAAAAAAAAGTCCTATTATATATACTAAAGTCCACAATTTGGTCTTGTAGTAACATGAATCATGTATTTGTTTATCTTGTAGCAACATGAATTCTAAGAAAGTGATAGCTTAGTGCTAATTTCCTTGGTCTCTCTGCAATGATCAATCTTACCATCATTGGTTCCATATGTGTGACTCAAACCTAGTTGCAAATCAGGCAATAATCTTTTCTCGTCTTTATGTACTTTCTCTTGATTCAACTGCATAACAAATAATTATATGAATGCATTGATAAAGGAAGAACAGATTAAGTGAACAAATAGATTCACTAGATTTTCTTTATTTTGTTAAAGCCTAATGTTACCTTGATCCGAAATGGGGCCTCAAAATGTAACAATAAACTTGTGGAAGAGTTGCAAGGTTCTTTGGACTTCAATAGATATTCTGTGTTATTTGTAATAGTACTACTTGTGTTGTTCCATTCAACTTTCTCAATAGGTTGTGACCAAGTTTTAGAAGTTACATTGGAAAGTAGCCTTTTGAATTCCGGTTGATGAATATTGTTCATGATTTCAAATGGTGACCAATTTTTCTCTTCAAGAAATTGGGTTGGTGTCACGGGTGCAAATCTGAAAGGTTGATGATTGAAATGCCAATGTTGGTGCCTAGAGATCAGAGAGAGAGATTAATTGCAAAAAGGATTACTATAAAATCAAATCAAATAGTAAAAACTTCACAAAGTTCATTTAACTTAATTTAAAGTTTTAAAATGGTCTTTTAATTTATTTTTTCGTGTCAAATTAGTCATTTACCTTTATAAATGTGTACACCATTGATCCAACTTTCATTTCTTTTTTTACTTGAGCAACATTTGTGACAAATTTGTGCATATAATCATTGACTTTAAATTAAGTTAAAGGACGTATACTGCAATTTTGCTTATTAAGTATAACAATTGTGTTATCTTCACACACAACTGTACATATATTGTATACCACTATTCACAGACAAATACTCGTGAACTTTATTTCATGATTAATACAATTAAAATATATGGTTAATTTCATTTAGTAGATGGTAGGATATCATGTATTGAACACTAATATTTTGTCAAAAAAAAATGTATTGAACACTAATATGTTGACACAACATTGTTTAAAGAATCGGTTGCCTATTTGGTGCGCCGGGGTATCCTATCAGACATTGTTGTTGGTTGTTTGTTAGGGTGCGGCGATGTCGAGACTTCTCAGCATTTATTCATTTCTTGTGAATTTTACGGTACTCTGTGGTTTAAGGTTCGGTCGTGGCTTGGTGTCTCAGGTCCAGACCCCTTTAATGTATCAGATCATTTCTTTCAGTTTACTCATTCAGCAGGTGGTGTTCGAGCAAGGCGGTCGTTTATGCAACTTGTATGGTTGTTGTGTGCGTGGATCATTTGGAATGACCGTAATCAAAGGTTGTTTAACAATATGGGTAGTTCCATTGATAAGTTGTTGGATAAAGTAAAGCGGTACTCTCTTTGGTGGCTTAAAGGTAGTAATGTTGTTTTTGTTTTTGGTTATCATTTGTGGTGGTCGAGTCTCATGGCTTGTTTGGGTCTTGGCTAATTTTTGATTGACTTTGTATATCTGTAATTATTTGGGGTCTCCTTGGTACATCTTGTACTTGGGAGAGTCCATGGTTTGTTAATATATAAGTTCCATTTTTGATTGTTAAAAAAAACATTGTTTATTTATTTTTATTTTTTTTGTTACATTATTTATTCAGTATTACATGATTAATATAGTTTAAATATATCCATTGAGTTACAACAAAGTTATATTCATTAATAATAGTCAATCACATATTTAAACTATGTTTACCATATGTAATGAGGAAACGTACTATATTGTGTGTCAAAAAACCATTATGCTCAAATGTACATCCATTAATTACCATCTACAGCTACTAAGTATCATCAACAATTTATTTGAAGTGTGTAAACCAATATATAATAAAGGGTGAAACATGTATATGATGTTGGTGTCAAAATTTGTGTCAAAATACCATATTTTGTTAAATAATTGTATTGAATTAAGTATCACTTAAATTGTAGAACCAAGGGAAACAATATGAAAGGAATGTAGATTAATTACCTTGAATCATCATGATGAGTTGAGTTTGTATGTGAATAATTACGTGATAGGGAGAAGGAAGGGCATGGCTGCAGGAGAGTTGGCTCATTGTAACTACTTGATAGAATAATACCACCATTACCCATCTTAAAATGTTGACTTAGATCGAGTTTCTGAGATCTTCCTACTTCTTGTGTTGACCTTTGTGTTTGGCATAGTACTGCGAAGCATATATTATTATTTTATTAAGTAAAAAACTATATACATAATAGCAATGGGTACATTAAACCAAATACAAAAATTGTTATAAATACATTTCATAGGACGATGGAGTAAAACATTGGTTATATTTCAATAGTTAGCTCCTTTTTAGATATTGTTGTTTTGTTATGTTGGTAGAGACTTTGGCTTTGGGTTTTTCTTTGGTATACCTTTTGTTGCAATTTTGCATGTAGTTTTTTTTCTTTGGTTGAAAAGCTAAAGAGAAAGGAAAACAATACAAAAAGAAGGTCCATGATGCCGGTCGGAGGGGAGTGGTGGAAGAAGAGACCAATGCTAGAAGAAGTTCCTAGCTTATCTAAGAAGTCAGCACAACTATTTCTTTTTTCGAGAGTGTGAGAAATGCAAAATCTTGAGAAGTTTTTGACGTCTTGTATCAAAGTACATTAACACTAAATAGAGTTTTTTTTTTTAACAAGAGTTTATTTTCTTTTCAATGTGCCATAACAAAATGGTATACTAGAGTGAAAGACCAACATCTCTTGTGTGTGGTATGCGCTCTTTCTGCGGTTTTGGATGTTTTTTGGGCTTTTTTGTTGTGTCTCTTGTCTTGGTATTTTATATTGATGGATTATACTACCCCTTTACTCCCAAGTTTTTAATCTATTTCTTTTGATATTCAAAAGAAATTCTAAACCACATCTTCATGAATTAGAAAACTACTATATCATTGACCAAAAAGAAAAGAAAACTACGATCCAAATCCACCAAAATATGCCACGAACCATGAACAAGAGGGTTAGTCACAAATTTTATTTTTTTTTGGGTCAGGTAGCCTAGTGGCTAGAATTCACCTTATAAGATGAATAAGTGGGGTGTCCGGGGTTCGAACCCCGACCCCTGCATATAATATATAATGCATTGTCCTACCAACTGAGCTATGCTCACGGGACAGTCACAAAAATATTTACTATAAAGTAAATATTAAAACTCAATGGTCATATTCAAAGATTTTGTGGAAAAAGGAAAGCGATTTGTCTTACTCCTGGTGATGCTAACCCTAAATTCTTCCTTCCTCACTTTGTTTAAACAGGAACTACTTACACCTCAAGCTTATCTGTTGTCTACCCTTTCCTTCTTAGATTTTATTTTTTGGGAAAGATTTTGGCAGAAAGAAAAGAGATGGTGCACATAATATAGGCTCTCAATTAATAAGAAGCAAGTGCAATTTCTGAATATCAAAAGCATCAATCCTTCTGCAAAATTTTGATAACAATTTTTGAGAAAAAGAAAATTGATAACATTTAAATTTTGTATTCAGTTTTTTGGATGGTTCTTACCTTGTCCGAACTCGCCAAGTTTCTTGCTTCGATACATCTGAAATGAAAACTGAATAATCATTAGATTATTTTGTGGGAAAGCATTAAATGTAATAAATTTGGCTTATGGAAAAAGAGTTGTTTGAAATGAAACTAATTTTGCAGATTTTTTTTTATCTTAATCCTCTAATTTCTGGAGAAAGGATATCGTAGTAATGCAGAATTCAAGAGACAAATAAAGTTTGGCTAAAAATTAGTTTATCGAGAAATAAAGAGAGATAACCACTTGAACTGAATACTAATCTTGAGGTGAACTTAACAAAAAAAAACATACTAACTTACAAAAGGGACTATTTTTTTAACCTAAAAAAGTTAAGTGATTATTGATCATCTTAAACTTCAATTTGTTGTGGTACCTGCAAGTGAGACTTGACATGAGCAATGTTGAGTCCTCTCACATTCATTAGCTGAAGCACCAACTTAGGTGTTGCTCCTGCATCAGAGTTCAACCAAATATATTAATTTTCACTATATATGATCATTATAAGTAATCTTAGCATTTATAACAAATGAAATGCTTACTTTCTAGACCACCAAGTCTGTCAACAGCATGCAAAAAAGAATGATGAAGCTCAGGAGTCCACCTTAACCTAGGCATCTTGGATCTAACATAATGTCTAACTTTGCCTCTTCTTTCATTATTACCTTCAACATTTTCCTTCTCATTCTCATTCTCCTCAAGTGTTGCTTCATGGTTGTTATCTTCACTTGTAGCTTCTTCATTCAAATCAAAGGAAGACCATTTTTTAGAAGAACCAGATGAATTACTACTTTCCTCAACCAGCTGCTGGTCCTCATTCTGATTGTTATGAATCTCATGTCCATCTTCTGACATGTTTGTAGCTAGCTAGTTGCACGGGTGATCACCTCCAATGTCACTAATTAATATATATAACTATTTTTGTCGTCTGCAACAATGTCTGAAACAAAAAGGAAATATTTTAATTTAATGTTGATCCAAGTGATGATGTGAGGACAGGCTGTATATTTTCTCTACAACAATCACTAAACTTTATAACTCTTAAAATAGAACTGCGCAAAATGTCATAAGATGATGGTATAGTAAAAAGGGTCGTCCATTGCACTAAATCTCCTGTATACGCAGGGTCTAGAAAGGGGTCGGTAACAATGAAAATCAGTTATTGGCAAAAGAAACACAGCTATGCATTCCTATATTACATTTTCTTTTTAGAGGTGCATTCTTATATTACATATATACATATAAATATAAGTAGCAATTTCCTATTACCTAAGTATATAAAGAAGGAGAATGCAACCAACATCTCTTCCTTGAAGCTTAATTATGTGAAAATCTAAGGTTTAGATCTACATATTTAAAATATTATACTAATCAAGTTACTAAATCTTCATGATCATATACACATATATAAATGGAAAATTAAGAATTTAAATATAAGAATCTACAAGTATTGATTTTGATCTAACAAACAGGAAAAAGGATTGAAATAATTTGAAACACCTGACAAGCTAATGTTTATAAACCCATACTTGTTAATTTAGATCCATATATATTATGTATATGAACAAGGTATCCCTAAGTTTGATTTTTTACTAGAAACATGAGTAGAAATATGACCGCATCCATGAGGAGAAAGAATTATTCAAAAGACAGTGCAACTCATCATTTATATCATACACAAATTAAACACATCTTGATAAGATTAGAAAGAAATTAATACATAAACTTCAGAAGAAAAAATTTAGTGAAATTTTCTCTCTGAGGACAGTATAAAAGTTATGAATTGACTAAGAAATCTTCAACAAGTTGAACTTGGAAGAAACATATATATGAAGAAGAAATAAAGTTAATGATCCTAATTAAGAAGAAACTCCTCTAGATGGAAAGAAACAAATAAACAAATATCATATATAAAAGACTTAAAAATATGATGGGATTTCCCCTTTGTTTTCCCCCCTTAATTCTTAAATAGTACTAACCATCGATCTAAGATAATGATTACTTTTCCAAGCCTATTGATATTTGATCACATGTACTTAATTGTGTGCAATTGCATAAACCAAACAAATCTTCAATCAGACATCTTGGATATGCTGCTAAATCTTCTTTGATGGGTTGAAGGGTATGTAAAAGAAAGGGATGGAAAAGAGAGGAGTTTGAAATTGATATACCTGATTTTGAGATTACTACTTTTGGTATATAATTCATTCAGCAGCAGAGTCAATAGTCATCAATTTCAATAAGTATATAGTAGATAGACTATTTTGGTTTCTAAGGAAAAAAAAGAAAATATATATTGAAAAGAATATATCAAAATTGGGACAGGCTACTTGTTCTCTATAAATAAATATTATTGTAATAAACCTACATAATGGATACAGATGAGGCTGGTCCCTTTAGTGTACTATTGGAAATCATGTGACAACTACCACCCTTTTTCTCAATTCCACCACCCTTCCTATCTGCTCTCAGTTCTGTCTCTCTTACTTGCACATATGTTATAATATTGGTGGAATTCAAGATCGAGTGATTAGTTTCACATCAACTATAAATAAGTTAATATGGCACGTAACAAAAGTGACCTGATATTTAATGTCTTAAAATTTTTAACGCATCCCTGAATTTTCCAACAAATATATTTCTCTTGCATGATTGTGATTATCTTAATTTGTTGACCTTATGTTAGATACATATAAAATACCGGATGCTTCTAATAGACTTCTAAGAAAATAGTTCAAATGCGGGTTATTGATATAATAGGTAAAATTCTATGAAAGTTTTATTGGTATATATCAAATGTACGTAAGAGTCTCACATTGTATGAAAAATTAGATGGCTTACGATTTTGGATGAAGATGTGGTATTCTCTCTACTTGTGTTGTTGCTCTAGATCCTCCAGACTTCCCTTAAGACCCAACAGTAGTATCATAGCTAATGGTTTGCTTAAAGGGGACTGACTTATTGTATTTTAAATCTTTCAAACAAAGATTGTAAGACAGTGTGTCTCGTTGATGTTTTTATCGAAAATCTTTTCAACAAATTGGTTGTTAGAAAAACTTGTCTCGTTGATATTGTGTGTTAACAATGATGCAAATGTATAATAAAAAAGATTTCGCTCGGCGGGGAACAATCTCAAATGATGGATGGACTCACGCTTAAAAGAAAAAACAATTAGAATATCAAGTTTGAGTAAGAAGTCTCACAATACATGAAAAAGTAAATGTTGTTCAACATTTAAGCAGAAGAACCTATATATACGTACCTTTTTTTTTAGTGAAGATACAGATGGGTATCTAAACCCAAAGTTGGCCTAAGAGCCGAGCGGCTCAATTTAGGTTTTAGGCCTAAAAAATTTGTGTTAAAAAAGCTCAAATTTTTTTAATTTATTACAAATATATATAATATGGTACAAAGGCTATATATGTTTGACTAGCTTAGTTGGTCAAAGTAAGGGCATCACGACTTTGTCATACAGGTTCAAACCTTACACTCAACGAAATTTAACCTTTTTATTATTTTTAAATTTTAAAAGAGTTCATTATAAAATTTGCTTTAAATCTTTATATATATTGAGTTGGTCTTATGTGGTTACTCTTAATCAGCCAGATATAATGATTCCTCATGCTCCTCTCAATCATCACGACCCAAAAATTTAATATAATATTACTGTAAATTGATAACAATGTAAACATGCTATAGCATGCCCATGAGCCATTGGAACAGAACCATTGTCCATATATATAAAATACCTGATATACATATTTTGTCTAATTCACCAAGATAACTATAATGTAGGTGCAAGTAAATTGTGGGGCCAATTATCAAGATTTCAATTTTCTTCTCACCTAAACCAAGACTTTTTTCCTATTTAATTTTACTTTTTCCTTAATAATAAATATAACACATGTTTCCATAGGCTTCTTCCGCATGTGAGTGTAAATGTGACGTTTAATATTTAGCATGTTGGAAGAGTATTACCAAGTGGACAACCTTATATATAATGCAGCTAGCAATGTAAACATTTTATAACAGTCAATTTTGATGGTAAATGTGCATAAAAAGGACATGTGTATATTTTAGATTTTGGGGTACTTTCATAGCAATTGATGGCAATATATAATATCGTATATTCGCACATTTTACAAACTATGATTGATTTTTCAAATTGCATGAGCTATGACTTCAGGAATCTTGACTACAACACTTGTGGACTTCCATGCATGAGGAGAAAAAATAAACATTATTATATTTAAAGATTTGTACACTCATGCATCTAATAGTATTGTTTAAAATTATTCCTAGCTGGTCCAAAACATTATTGGTCAAGAAATACCTCTCACATTGCAGAATTTAATACTGCAGGTTGATTATTAGATTAGTAGTTATCCACATAATCATTTACTTCACCTTTTAAGCAAAAAGTTTATTGTTGTAAAGAGAATGATTGTGAGAAGCTGAGGATTCTTTAACAAAGTGTTTGACAATTGGATTAACTTTCTTTTATAGGCAATCAAGAAACTAAAAGGGGGGAAGGAAGTTGAAATTTTCATCAACTATGTTGACTTATGATGCACCAACCTCTTTGAATTTGAATACATCAACCATGTTTGGATTTCATTGTCTTTTCAATCACAGATATTTTCACACCTATGTTTCATATACATTAAGCTTACTTGTTAGAAAGGTAAAACTATAAATCTAAGAAATAATGCTAATGTTAGAGTTAAAAAGTCTAGTTAAAAGCTTTCCAACTTCATGCAAAACTTTATATTTCAAAGTTTATTTTAGGCCAGCTTAACTCAAGATATCTAGTTAAGTAAGTTAAATTTAAATGTTTTTAAACGTCAAATGAGTTAAATGACTAGAGTTCGAGATACGAAAACACCATGATACTAACACCTTGTAATATACTCATATTACTTTCACCTATAAAAAAAAACGTTTGTAAAATAAAAATAAAAATTAGTAATGCCTCAATTGTTTAATGGGAAAGTGAGGAAAAAAAACTTGGGTAGTTGAAAATTGATGGTGTGGCAGAAATTAAGGAGAAAGTAAGAAAAACTTTTCTCTTATAGTATGTGCTTTGCTGATTGTATAGTGCACAAATTTTGATGATTTTCCTCTACAATCCAAAACAACAAAAGGGTTCCCTTTTTGGATGGATTTGGTTTTCTTTTGTCCCATTGTGTGACAAAGAGGACCTACTTCTCATAGATTTTGACATAGCAATTGGTTAATTTGTCTGACTTATAAGCAAAACTCTATTTTTATTGGTACATGAGTTTTGAAATCGAGTTAGAGTGAAAATGATGACAAATATCTTAAACAGTATTCTCAAAACATTGATTAAGTAATTGAAATAAGTACTCCCTCCGTTCCGTAATAGATGACTCATTTGAAAATGTGCAATTTTGACCTAACTTACTTTGACCGTATTTTTCTACTAATATACTAAGATAAATAATATCGTATAAGATGTCGTTAGATTCGTCTCGATGAATATTTTCAAAATATCAAATTTTCATAATTTTTTCTAATATGTTATTCAAGATATTTAAGCTCAAAGTTATGCATTGGCATGCGTAATAAGGTCAATTGTGTCAAGTATTAAGTGACACAATTGACATTGTCATACATACCAATGCACAATTTTGATCTTAAATAACTTTATTAATCTATTAGAAAAAATTATAAAAATTTGATATTTTGAAAATATTTATCGAGACGAATCTAACGACAACTTATATGATATTATTTATCTTTGAATATTAGTAGAAAAATATGGTCAAAATATGTTAGGTCAAAAATGCACATTTTCAAATAGGTCATCTACTATATTATGAAATCGAAGGAGTACTTATTTTGAATGCTTATTCAATGCAATTGGAGTATTGATTAGCATTCTTCTTAAAGTAATCATGTTTGTCATATATCTTTTCAAAAAATTAGTGCTTGGCATACAGAGAAAACTACCAGGAAGGGAGGGAAATAAAACTATAAAAGGGCCCATAATGAAGATTAAAACAATATATAAAACACAAGGAAGATTTGTCCTCTCATGTGCATGAGTGTTGACATTCCTTATTAAATTAATCTATATATTAGGAATCTTTCAAAGAATTAGGCCTTAATTTTTTAATAATTCATGGATGAAGACGTCGAACCTAGCTACCAATTATACTGACATGCATCAACGATCTACATCCATAAAATACTATAAGCTTGTTTTTTACGCAAATAAAATACTATAAGATTGAGCACTTGTTTATTGGTATGATATAGAACAGCACATAATTATTCAAAAAAATAACAATACAACAGCACATAATTTAATTACAAATTGCCTAGTTATTAGCTTCTTCGTCCTTTCATAGTTAATGTAGGGATTATCTTATTTTGATTTTGGCGAATAAACAATGAAAGGAAATTTGAAAATATTTTAGTATTTTAACATTGAAATTATTTGAGAGTTTATATGAAGTTATCTTATAATATAATAGGGTCCATTTAAGGATTATAAAAAAAAAAGTCATTTTGATATTCGAAAAGTTATAAATAAAATAAAACATTTTGTTTGTTTATCATATTAAAAATCATTTTAAAAAAATCAGATTTCAAAAATAATTTTATATAAAAGCTACTTGAAACAACTTTTTTTTTTAAAAAAAAAAAAAAAAATTATTCTCATTTACTAAAATCACTTGCAAACGGATGAAAAACTAGAAAAGCATTTGGTCTTGAATTATGAAAAGTATTTGATATGAGCATATGACTCAATTATAATCAATATTGTATTTGGTCTTGAATGTAAGTGGAAGTTATATGTATCTTATTTAAATTTGGACCAAATAAATTTGACTTTTTGTCTATATTTAAGATTGAAGGAGTCTAAAAAAAATGGAGGTAGTTTTTTTGTAAAAATCCTATAACTAGTGAAAGGGAAAAGTTGACATCTACATCAAATCAGACTCAACAATGATCAAATTAACACCATATGTAGTGTCTCCTGAACATGCAATAGTACAAACTAAAGAAATAGTGGTGTGTCAAAACAAAGAATATCTAATTAACTAAACTTTAAAATAAAACAAAATCAAAGAAACTAAGATCCTCCTCCATAAAATTGTTTTAAACCGTAAGTTTTGCGGGGATTATATCAATGAGGACCATGAGTCTAGCCTTGCATGTCCATCAACGGTTAGAAACAAAAAACAAAAGAAACAAACAAATAGACAGTTTCACCAAAAAACATAAGTAGTAAGCACATACAAACTCGTTTCAAAAAGGGTGTAATCAAAAGCAATCCCAAATATTTGTGGTTAGAGGATTAGGAAGGTTTGATGATCAAATATTCTGCATAACTTCTGATGTGTCTGATTAGAATTCTTTAGGGGTATGTGGAGCCCTTTCCTTATCATGGCAGACTCCTCTTTGATTTCTGTTGCTAATGGATAGCCTTAGGCTTCCTTTCTTTATGTTGTGTAAACCGATTCAAGCCTTGATCTCGATTTGCAATTTATTTTCATTGCTTTGATAAAAAAAAACTTGAAGCTTAAAGTACTTGATTGGTTTAAGTGGTAAGAGGTTTGAATCCTTAAGAAAGTGGTGATTATTTAATGGTAGACGGTTAAAGTTGTTTCCAAAGGTACTAGAGCCTACGAGGAAGGAACAAGGTATCTTGAAAAAACAAAGAAACATAGGCCTCAGGATGCAAAAGGGTCGAGAATGAGCAAAGTGTGACCCTTGTTAACCAACTGTACCCTTCAAACTTCCTTCTTCCATGCCAGAAGTGTATGTCAAAACGAGACGAAAACTGCATTTTGTCTAAAAGTATACATTTGGACAGCTCAAAAATCGTCTTCCTCTCCCTCTCCGAATGTGTACATCCAAAGTAATTTTTCCGGGTGGGAGAAGTTCCTCCCAAAGAAAATTGGATAGAAGACACCAAGCAATTACCAAACCATCAATCTTACATTTCAATTTCATCCATGTCATGTGAGTTATATAAGTATATATGAAAAGATAAAATAAAAATTTTGAGATGGAAAATTAATTTCCATTTATTTGAGATATTTCAAAAACAAAATTGCGCGAGTTTCAGCAAGAGTTATTTGAGTAGAAATAAATAAACTATGGAACTGTGTTCAGCATAATCCATTCAAATATGAACCAACATAATCCATTCAAATAAGAAAGTCATAATAATTCACATGTCTAAGGAAAGCAGTAACATCAACAAAGATAACCATGCCGCAGTTATAATCTAGAAAGGGAAAACTAGAAACATGGCATAAACAACATTCACAGCCAGCATTTATCAGTCTGTACAATTAATTCACAGCCATACCAAACAGAAGATAAACTATTTCCAAAATGTTCCATCTGTAATTAATAATCCCATCAAATAAAGTTTCTAGTCAAGCCTGACCAATGCTGTTTAAGAACAGATGAGTTGTCTCCTTCATCGCCGAATATTAGGGCCTTTGTATTGCCCATTCCCAATAATCAGATCACTAGGTGGAGGAATCTTTTCTAACCAGGTAATTTCAGATGAACTCGTCCCGCGCAGCTCCTCAAGCACTACATTTTTAACAATATAGCATGTCAGATAATAACATCATAATAGAAATCAGTTTACTAAAAATAATGAGTGCTTTATAAGGAAGAGCTAAGTACCTGGAAGATTTGTGCTCAGCGTCTTACGGAAATAAGAGCAGTTTCGTCCATTTTCTTCTTCTTCCAGTGAGTAAGGAGGGGTAAGAATGTCGAAGAGAGCACAAGGGGTTATGGCTTTGAAGCAATGGAGGTTGCCGCCCCTATTCGGATAAAGAATTGTTGTGTCACAAGGAGCAGTCATCTGACAATCTCTGACAAGTTTTGCTGGTCTCGCTGCAGCTGTAGACAAAAAACCTTGAATTTAATTTTTGTGGTTTAGGAAATGTTTGAGAATAATAATATTTTATTGTTTTGTGAACTACTCCAAGCAGATATAAGTTAAACAACAGAGATATTAAGTTTAGATACATCAATATGGAAGTTCACTGGAAAACCATAAATACGTCAATTTTGGCATGCATAATTGCATACTAAAAGCCCAAAATAACATCCACTACTGGAAACAAATATCTGAGGAAAATATATCTTATCAAAGCAGACCTATTGCCATGCACCAGTCCCACTACTCTAAGGGGTCTTCAACACGGATTTGGATTGTGTACAATCACACTAGTCAACCAAATTCTGGACTGTCCGATCTTAATCCACCGGACGCCGATGTGGCTAACTGCGTGACTGTACAGGATTGTGACTGCACACAACCCTAATCCTTTCACCAACCCCTCAGCAGGTATAGGTAGGAACAACTATAGTCTTAAAAAACACTTGAAACTATTATATGAGATAGAAAGATGTTCAGTTTGTATGCTCAAAGAACTAAATACCAACCTCGTCAAAAAACTAAGCAGAATAACATATGTGAAATACTGAGAAAACAATGTAATGTCTGACATTTATATAATCCAATCAAATCATAGCATACTATGTCTCCTAATAGATATTGATTTCAATGAATAATACAGAGCAGAAAACCAGTGGCAGTACCAATGACAAGATTGAAAGTGTATTGGCATAAAAAAGAGAAGCAAAACTAACAGTAATGTAGATAATTACCAAGTGAACTAAAGGCAATTGATTGCAACTTTCTGCAACAATTTATCTAATGGAGACATGTTAAACTATAGGGAAATAGACTTAAAGAAACTTTCATCCTCTGTTGATGTCAATTTCAAGTCAAAGATTACACCTTAAAGAGATCCATAAAGACAGGTTTTGACCATTTTGCTTAAAAAAACAAAACAGAAAAAGAAGGCCTAAATCTTACTCCACCTAAAACTTGCTCAAGTGCAATGTTGAGCCCTTAATCATCTTTCCTTAATTCCAACTAAAAATTAGCAAAAACGTATTTTTCTGTAAACGGTCATCTAAATAGGGAATTAAAAGGGGCCTGTTAATGAAGCCAGATTATAAAGCTACTGTGCAATAGCTAATCTACTTGTACTTTCTATAAGAAGTAAGTAAATCAAAGCAATTACGATCCCATGTGAGAGGTTTTAAATTATTGCCACAATTGCAGCCATAATGTCTAGGTTTTGGAACCGTTATTACGGCCACATCAACCCCATTTGTCCACAATTTCTCACAATATCAACAATTGCCGTGTAGTGACATTTTCGATTACAAACAATTGTTAAAGACTGAATCATAAGTAAATACAATAAGGAGTGTCACCTTGGGATAGATCACATGACGCAGGCAAGTCGATCCAATCAAATGCTTTCACATGCAACGAACCATAGAGAACCTTGCTTAAAACAGTCATTCTAGGATGATCATGAAGCGGAATTAAAGAACCAGGAGACATACAGAATACTCCAATCTGCAAATAGTAAATAAATAAATAAATAAAAAATCAGCTTTAGCCGTTGTGGATCCAAAGATCAGTGTCCAAACAAGACGCCATCCAAATTCAAATAGAGTATCAGCAATTAAACAGTGACAAGCTGCAAGTACAAAAACAATCAAAATGCTTACAGAAAACTTGTCACATTCGTGCAGGTGAATGTACTTAATAGGAGGACCCTCAGGAGTTCCATTTCTCCCATTTCCACCATTCATAGAACGTTTCCAACTTCGCGCCAGTTGCGCCTCATGTTCAAGACCGACATGGGAAGGCTTCAACCCATCTGCCACGGCAATGCAATTTACGAAAAGGTTAATTAACACAATGATTCACCTTTCACTGTAACAATAAGGACACTGTACTGTACTATTACTAACAACATGCATGTATCCCAAATCAAACATTACAGTATACAGTTCACAGTCAAATTCGGCAAATTCAAATACTTTAATTAAACATTTATCATATGCAATTAAATAAGTAAATTGTACAAATTCAACAAAAAAATAAAAGAACAGATTGTACCTAAAACGGTTCGGACTTTTTGAAGAGCTTCTTCTGAAATAGGTCCTTCAGGAGACAAGGAAGCCTTGCAGACGTCATACAATTTCTGAATATACGGCATTGTACTCAACAATTCTTAAACAATCAATGTAGCAGCTAGAATTTCAGATTTCAGAATCCAATAAAACAATGAAACTTGGATCCAAAATATAACTCAGGTCGCTAGAATCCAATCAAAACAGCAAAAGAAACAGCTTCATTTCTACGCAACAAAACATTTGCATGACAAATTGATCAACACAAATCCAATAAACAATATCTGCAACCATCATAAACATCAAAAATTCACAACACAAATAATTATAACCAATAAAATCAGTTCAAACCATAAAAATAAAAAATAAAAAAACTTGTTCTGAACTTTAGTAACATCATCACATAAAAATTCAATCTTTGAAATAAAAAAACAACAAAAATGAAAATGGGTTGTCTTGAATAATCAAATTATGGCATACCCAAGTTTCATATATTGAAAATTATATATTGTATCATATACTATGAAAAGTGAAAAATTGAAAGATATAATGAAATGGGGTGTGAAGAAAAATGAATAAAGAGTGGTAATGATAAAGAGAGTGTGTAATACGTGAAACATTGGTTGGTTGATGAGAGAGTCACGACATAATCGAGGTTGATGATAGCAGAGAGACACGAGAAGAGAACAGGAAGAAACCAGAGTGAGAGACAGACAACAAAAGACAGTCACAGATTTCAACAAAACCTGATGTCGCTTTAAGAATGCTTTGTTTGTTTGTTTATAATGGTCCTTTTAAAGGAGCCAAAGTTAGAGAGAGAAATTTATGAGAAAAAAAGAAAATGTAACGTTAATAAAGTGTCTAGATTCGATTAAGGATACTGTGTGCGTGATCATACCTCAGTTAGCAGGGATATTATTATACCAGAATTTAGACTTGGTATTTTCATTTATTTACCTTAAGGTGTCGCAATAGTGAATTTCAAATGATGTTCACGACTTTATCTACATATTCAAAATGAAAATATTCGTTGGTATTGTTGTCTGTTTTTATTTTTGGTAAATGAGATCGTAAAATCGTAAACTCACACACATAAAGTTTAAGGCATCGAGGTCCGAACCCCGATCATGATGTCCGACCTAACAATTTTGATATTTTTATCAGTTGAGTTAGGACCTATGAGACGGTATTTTTGTCTATTTACTAGACCATAAAGAGTAAAAATGAAAACTTTAGTTGGTATTTTTTGCTATTTACAAGACCATAAGGAGTTGTGCCATAAGGAGTATACACAAGAAAGTTGATCAAAAAAGTTGAAATGAAATACATCAAATAAACAATTAAGTTGAAATGGTTAATAAACTTAGTCAAATGATAAAGATTTTACTTACCTTTGTGATGAACTTCAAATCACCGAGGCATATTTTATCACTTTTCTTTTATCAACTTTTGACTGGTTTTAAAGACATCCATTAAAGAATTCATAAAAAAAAAATATAGTTTTGGAAATAGAATTTAAATATTTGTCAAAGTAATGTATACATCATTTTTTTTATCTAGAAGTTACCTTTTTGCAATTCTTTTAAATAAAAGTACATATGTTACCATTTTTTTCAAAAAGAAATTTGAGTCAAAAAAGAAAAGAAATTTTTTTATGAATATCAGATATTTTTGTTTGTTTGTTTATAATGGTCCTTTTAAAGGAGCCAAAGTTAGAGTGAGAAAAAAATAAAGTGTAACATTAATAAAGTTTATGTATTCGACTAAAGATATTGTGTGTTTGATCATACCTCTGTTAGTAAGGATATTATTATATCAAATTTTAAACACGGTATTTTTATTTATTCACTTTAAGGTGTCGCAGTCTGCGAGTTCTAAATGATATTTACGAGACTATAAAGAGTATACACAACAAAGTTAATCAAAAAATTTAATGTATTTAACTTCAATTTTAAATGAAATACATCAAACAAACAATAAAGAGTATACACAACAAAAAAGTTAATCAAAAAAGTTTGTATTCAACTTAAATTTTAAATGAAATACATCAAACAAACAATTAAGTTTAAGTCGTTAATAAACTCCAGCAAATGATAAAAAATTTACATACCTTTGGGAAGAACTTCAAATTACCAAGGCATATTTTATCAACTTTTCTTTTATCAACTTTTGACTGGTTTTAAGACATCAATTAAAGAATTCATAAAAAAAAAACTTGTTTTGGAAATATAATTTAAGTATTTGTCAAAGTAATGCATACATCAATTTTTTTATCTAGAACCTTTTTGCAATTCTTTTAAATAAAAGTACATATGTTACCAATTTTTTCAAAAAGAATTTGAGTCAAAAAAGAAATGAATTTTTTTTTATGAATATCAGATATTTGTTTGTTTGTTTATAATGATCCTTTTAAAGGAGTCAAAGTTAGAGAGAGAAATTCATGAGAAAAAAAGAAAGTGTAATGTTAATAAAGTGTATGTATTCGACTTAGGATATTGTGTGCTTGGTCATGCCTTTGTTAGTAAGGATATTATTATATCAAAATTTAAACACATTATTTTCATTTATCCACTTTAAGGTGTCGCAGTCTAGCGAGTTCTAAATGATATTTACGAGACTATAAAGAGTATACACAACAAAGTAAATCAAAAAAGTTAATATATTTAGCTTAAATTTTAAATGAAATACATCAAACAAACAATTAAGTATAAGTCGTTAATAAACTGCAACAAATGATTAAAAATTCACATATCTTTGTGATGAACTTAAAATTACCGAGGCATATTTTATCAACTTTTGATTGGTTTTAAAGACATCAATAGAATTCATAAAAAAAATTAAAAAAAACTTGTTTTGGAAATATAATTTAAATATTTGTCAAAGTAATGCATACATCATTTTTTTTATCTAGAAGTTACCTTTTTTGCATTTTTTTTGCAATTCTTTTAAATAAAAGTACATATGCTACCATTTTTTTCAGAAAGAAATTTGAGTCAAAAAAGAAAAGAATTTTTTTTTATGAATATCAGATATTTTTTCGTAACTTGTACGTTAGAGAGAAGTGAAAACAAAAGTGTAAGCGTCTTTTGGGGAAAAAATGATTACCATTTGTTTTATTTTTATTTTTATTACCATGATATTTATACGAATTTTCACTTATCTTCGTGGAGATAAGTAAAACATATAAGATGTGTTCTCTCATTTCAATCAGATTCTTTTCCATATGTATGAGTTAGAAATCGAACCATGATCATATGCATAAAAGGCACGAGTCTCTTACCGTTATCGACTATGCTACATAATCTCATAATTAGTTACAATTTTCTACCGATTCTTGTTGTTTCCATCCTAATCCTTATTGTTCCTATCTATTAGTTTAGTTTTCCTATACATTAGTTTAGCTTCCTTTTAGTTTGGCTTTTTTGTTAATACTTGTACAGCATATTAACCTATGATTTATTCATCAATATACAACACATAAACCTCTTAATGGAGATAACTATGCCACTTGAAGCCGAGCCATTACCATGGCACTTGAAGCCAAAAACAAACTTGGTTTTATTGATGGCAGCCTTCTCAAACCTAGACCTAATAGTCCAAATTTCTCTTATTGGATCTGTTGTAACAGTATGGTCAAATCTTGGCTTATCCATTCCACTATTCCCACCATAGCCAATTCCATCCTATGGATTAACAGTGCTGCTCGGGATATATGGCTTGACCTTCTTACTCGTTTTACTCAAAAAAAATGGACCCCACATTTTTGAAATTCAACGAGCCATTGCAAATATTTCTCAAGGCACCAAATTTATTGCGGCCTATTATACAGAACTCAAAGCTTATAGAGACGAGCTTAATTCTTATCAGACTCTTCCTGCTTGTGTTTGCGGTGTTGTACCAAATTTCAACGAGGTTTATGCTACTGAATATCTTATAGATTTTCTACGGGGTTTAAATGATTCATATGCATCTGTTCGTAGCCAAATACTACTCATGGATCCTCTCCCTTCGGTTCCCAAAGCATATTCACTTTTCTTACAAGAAGAGTGTCAATGTTCCTTATCTGATTCACGTTTTGTTCCAATAGATCAATCCGCCATGGCTGTTCAACAATCAAATTCCTCAAAAGGGACCAATTCCAAACCTAATTATTATTGTTCCATTTGCAAGGTTTATGGACACTCAGACAGTCGTTGCTACGCAAAGATTGGTTATCCTTCTTGGTGGAAACAGAATACTGGCTCCAACAAATCTCGTTGTGGTTCTTCTTCTCGTGATGGCCGCGGAACTGGACCTTCTGCTTCACCGGCGATCATTCCAATGTTGTTGTTGTTTCAACTCCGGATTCTCAGTCTTCATCTAGTTTGACTCCAACTCAGATTCAACAGCTACTCTCTCTCCTTCAAAATGGTAACAGTCGACCTCTTGAAAATTTTGCAGGTACCTCACTCCGCTGTTTTTTTTTTCCTTTAAACCTTGTACATCCGTATGGATATTAGATTTCGGTGCCACTCACCACATGGTTTCTGACCTCTCACTTTTTCAATCATACATCAAAGTCTCCACTTCTGTTAAATTACCTGATAATAAACTTGTTTCAGTTCATCATATTGGTTCCATTTGTTTACCGCCAGGTCTTGTAATTCAAAATGTTCTACATGTTCCTTCCTTTCAATTTAACCTTTTGTCTATTAGTAAGCTATCTAAAGATACTAACTCTTGGATCACTTTCACCCCTACTTCATTTTTTCTACAGGACCAGAGGACGAAGAGGATTACTGTGATGGGTGAACAACATAGAGGCCTCTAGACCATGGACAATCCTTCAATAAATTCCATCCCTACTGCTTTATTTAGTTCAGATTTTGATTTATGGCACTGGCGCTTAGGACATCCACCCCAACTTTATCTCCACAGTTCACTTATTTAGATACTAGCATTAAGTTTTCTAATAAATGTACTTGCACTGTGTTCCCTTTGGCAAAACAATCTCGTTTGAAATTTCCATTAAGTTGCATCTCTATTGTTCGTTGTTTTGAATTAATTCATTTTGATATTTAGGGACCTTATACTAAAAATCACTCTTCTGGTGCTAAAATTTTTCTTATTGTGGTAGATGATTTTTCTCGAAGTACATGGGTATTTCTAATGCAACACAAAAGTGAAGTTAACACTATCATCACTTATTTCTTTAAGTTGGTTGAAAAACAATTTCATACTCAAATCCAAAAAATTCAATTTGACAATGGACGTGAATTTTTTAATTCTCAAACTCGTGAATTTTTAAAAAATTTAGGAGTATTACAACAATCAAGTTGTATTTATCCTCCACAACAAAATGGTGTTGTAGAGCGTAAACATAGACATTTATTGAATGTTGCACATGCTTTACATTTTCAATCCAACTTGCCATTAAATTTTTGGGGTGATTTTGTGCTAACTGTTGCATACTTGATTAATCGTCTACCGACAAATGTTCTCAAATGCCATACACCTCATGAAATTTTATTTAACAAAAAACCAAAACTTTCCCATCTTCGAGTTTTTGGTTGCTTGGTATATGACCACAACACACACATCACTCACAAATTTGATGAGCGTGCATCTCCAGGAGTGTTTTTAGGATATCCCCATGGTAAAAAAGGTTATAAAATATTTGATTTATCTTCAAAAAAAATCTATGTAACAAGAGATGCAAATTTTCATGAAACAATTTTTCCATAAAAGATGCTTAATGCTCAGACAAATGACTCAGCCTTCCCTTTACCTTTACCACCTATAGATGACACATCATCTCTTACTTACCCTTTCACAAAAGAAGAATTACCTACTAATGAATCCACCCCCACAAACATTCCAATCACATCCCCTACACCTTCAGGCCATGTTCCACCCACACAAATAGCTTTTGAACCCGACCACCTTGAACAACATTTAGTAAATCAACATCCTTTGCCAAATATTCCTTGATGTTCATCATGCATCGTAAAACGTTCATGCCACCTTAATGATTATGTGTGCTCCCTCACCTCATCATAGTCCTCCTCTTCTCCAAATGACTATGGTATTCTATATCCTCTTTCTAACTCCTTATCTTATCATCGTTTTTCTTATACCCATCGTTCTTTTCTTTCTTCCATAGCTGTTGAAACTGAGCTGCAGTCGTACTCTGAAGCTAAGAATTTTCGGGAATGGCGCATTGCAATGGAATCTGAGATTGATGCTTTGTGTGAAAATAGAACTTGGTCCTTAGTTTCTCTACCTAACGGAAAGAAAGCAATTGGTTGTCGATGGGTTTTCAAAATTAAGTGAAATTCTGATGGTAGCATCGAAAGGTATAAGGCACGGTTAGTTGCCAAAGGATACACCCAAATTGAAGGGGTTGATTATTTTGATACATTTGCTCCTGTCGCCAAACTAGTCACAGTTAGAGTTTTACTCTCTATTGCTACTGCAAAAAACTGCCCCCTTCACCAGTTGGATGTGAATAATGCTTTTTTACACGGTGATTTGCACGATGATTTTTTTATGCAATTACCTTCGGGATTTCGTCGCAAGGGGGAGTAACTAGTTTGCAAGCTACAAAAGTCCTTATATGGTCTTAAACAAGCCTCCCGAAATTGGTATTCAAAATTCTACGAGGTCCTTGTTAATTTTGGTTTCAAACATAGTACAGCAGACTCGTCTCTTTTTTGCTTACATCGTGAATCTGGATCTGTATTTCTTCTTCAATATGTTGATGACATTGTACTTACAGGTTCAGACCCAAAACTTATTAGTTTGGTTAAGGTTTTACTACAGAAACATTTCAAAATTAAAGATTTTGGGAGATTAAAGTTCTTTTTGGGTATTGAAGTTGCAAAATCCAATCAAGGCCTTTTTTTAACTCAAAGACAATATGCTCTTGACATCATCTCGGACAGTGGCCTTACTGCCTCAAAACCGGTAGACTTTCCCATGGAACAAAACCTGAAATTAACTCCTTCAGAAGGTAGTGTATTGTCTGATCCTTCACCATATCAGTGTCTTGTTGATCGATTAATCTACCTCACAGTTACGCGTCCTGACATTGCTTACCCAGTCAACATTTTAAGTCAATTCATGCAAGAACCACGTCAACCACACATGCACGCAGCTATTTGTCTTCTTCGTTACCTAAAGACAACACCTGGACAAGGTCTCTTCTTTCCTTCAAACTCAGATTTATCTCTCAAAGCTTATTGTGATTCAGATTTGGCAAGTTGTCCCACAACTCGTCGCTCAACCTTCGGTTATTGTATTTTTTTGTGACCTAGTCTAGTCTCCTGGAAAACAAAGAAACAGTATGTGGTATCACGTTCATCCGCTGAAGCAGAATAAAAAGCAATGGCCAATACCACATGTGAAATTACTTGGCTCTCATACTTGTTGAGTGATATTGGCATCTCCCAATCTACACCTACAACGTTGTTTTGTGACAATCAATCTGCTCTACATATTGCATCCAATCCAATGTATCATGAACGTACTAAACACATAGAGATTGATTGTCATGTTATCTGCGAAAAAATTTCATCAGGACCGATAGCAACTGCGAAAGTTAGTTCAGCAAATCAAATTGCAGACTTGATCACCAAACCCTTTGGCAAAGATCAGTTGAAGGCAGTTGAAGGCCAAGATGAGACTTTCAAATTTACACAACCCATCTTGAGGAGGAGTGTTATCCACTATGCTACATAATCTCATAATTAGTTACAATTTTCTACTGATTCTTGTTGTTTCCATCCTAATCCTTATTGTTCCTATCTATTAGTTTAGTTTTCTTATACATCAGTTTAGCTTCCTTTAGTTTGGCTCAATCTATTGTTGGTAACTTGGTATATTACACCAGTTTTATTACTTCCTTCAATTTTTTAATTAAACACTCTTCCCGCTTTTACTTTTTAATTAATTTTGATGTCCCATCTGTGAAAGAAAAATTATAATATTAATTAAAACTAATATACAATAAAAAAATATTGCAAGTTATGCTTTCGTAAAAAATAATGATTCCATTTAAAAAATCAAAATTAATAATTAAAAGTAATTAAAAATATGAATGGTAATTAAAGTAATTCAAAATAATAATTAAAATATTTAAAATCATATGAAATAAGAACATTTAAAGTTTATAATTATAAGTTATTAATTTTAATAATATTTTGACACAATAAAAAAATATTACAAGTTATGCTTTTGTAAAAAATAATGATTCCATTCAAAAAAAAATCAAAATTAATAATTAAAAGTAATTAAAAATATGAGTGGTAATAAAAGTAATTCAAAATAATAATTAAAATATTTAAAATCTTATGAAATAAGAACATTTAAAGTTTAAAAATATTAGTTATTAATTTTAATAATATTTTGACACAAAGTTTGATGATTATACACAATTTTCGAAACAGACTCTTTTACAACAGATAAGGATTTTCTTCTTCCTTCTCCATTAAGCAAAACAAGTGTAAGAGAAAAGTGAAAACAAGTCAAAATTAAAAAGAATGTATTTATTTTGAAAAATAAATTAAAACTACATTTTCAAAAATCTGGAAATAAATATATATATTATCCAAAAATTAGAAGAAATTTTTTTTTCGTTTTTTTCAAAATTAAAAAAAAATATAAAAATTAATTTTTGAAAATTAAAAAATTAAATTTTTTTATTTCAAAAAGTATTTTTTGATTTTTTAAAATTTTGGAAAATTAATTTCCATATTTTTTAAATTGATTTTTTTTATTAATATAAATGTCACATCAGATGTCACATGGCCACTTACGTATAGCCGGCGTGTGCCACATCAGCATTAAAGTGCCACCTTGCAGCTTAAATGGACCCATGGGCTTTTTTAAAAAACAAAAAAAATTGTGAGGAAAACAAATTTTTTTTCGAAGGACCAAAAGTCAAAATTGCCATATTTGCAAGGACCTTTGGAATATTTCAGTTCATTAAGAGAGAGAGAGGGTTGGAGAGAAGTATTTCCTAGATCTTTTTTTTTTTAACATTATATTATATTACATTTTTTTTGTAATGTTCGGGGTTCGAACTTCTGGCCTTATAAATATTATGCATTGTCCTTACCAACCGCGTTAAACTCACGAAGACACGTTATACTCCATTTGATCCATGAACTAAAGTGTACATCGTGCACTTTTTTTATAGGAAGTGCTTAGTGTGCACTTATTCAATGAGAATAAATAAATGGTTATTAAAAATTTAAATTTAAATTAAATAAAAGATAAATTGAGAATAATATAATTGATTATGATAGAAATATTGAACATTTGCTTCTTTTGCGTCAACCCTCTTATCTCAGGGAAAATGGTCTCAGTAACCTGGAGTTCGTCGTTGAGGTAAGGATAGTCTAGTAAAAATTTGTTCTATCCAAAAATCGAACTCGGATTCTCCTGAACGATTCATCTTTGGTGAAGTCCATTAACCACTTGAGCTCAATTGGTTTTTTTTGTTTTTACTTTAAACTCAAAAAAAAAAAAATTACCCAAAACAAAAAAAAAATTTGTTGGTCATATAGGAGAAGAGTAACATCATGAGGGTCAAGTTTAAATCCCTCAACAAAAAAAATGAGGGTCAAGTTTAACATTAATTTTGCGTCAACAAAAAAAAAGTAAATAACTATTATAAACATTTTCTCTATTTTATTTTGATAGTACACGTGACAACTTTATGTTGAAAGGTGTATTTAATGTTTTATTTCATATCTTAATCTTAATCATATCAACCAATCATAATTGATTATGACTCATTTGTTTTTTATCAACCAATCATAAAATGGATATGACTCATTTGCTTTTTAAGACCCAATCAAAATTGAATATGACTCATTTCTAAACTAATATATGATTTTTTTCCCCTATATATAGACAAATTGTTTTTCATCATTTTCATCTTCCTCTTCCTCCCATAAAAAAAAATGTATTTTGTGTGTTTTTTAAAGCATGATAGTTTAATCGGTGGTAGATTGCGGGTTTGATTTGATTTTTTATTTGTATCTAATTACTAATTACTAATTGCAATTTCTAATGCTATTTTTTTCAAATATGTATTTTCTTTGGCCAAATTTATTTTGTATCATCTCAAACACTTCTCTCTCACAACCTGATCCTGTCTAACTCTATCTCTAAACACATTCCTCCTTAACCAATATGTAATTATACATTGATTTGGATGTTGAAAGATATTCTTAAATACTTATTCTGTTGTATTTGAATTGTATATAGCTTGATGTTTTTTTTCCTTTTGTGATGTTGGTATCATGCTATCAACAATTATCATGTGCTATGGGATGCGCTCTTTTACAAACTAATTTATTTGGTATTAAACAAAAAATCCAGCCTTTTAAGTTTGAATTGATTCTAAAAAAGAAATGTGAATAATGCTGAATATTTTTTTGACAAAAGAATGTGAATAATTACTATTATGATGACAACGACAATCATTCAAAAATGATGACATCAGTGATATTTACTATTGTAAATAACCAAAATTAAAAAAATCACTGATAATTAAAACAAAATCAATTCAGTTATGATTCTAAAAAGGAAATGTAAGCCGGTTTTACAAATCAAAAGTAAAATTTCATTAAATCAAACTTTCCATCTCAGAAGCATATTCACTAATTACACAAAAATCTTTATGATAATCATTTGCCTTGCACAAATGTCATAGTACATGTATCACTCTTTTACATCTTAATCTCATTAATTGCATCCTTATCAGCCAAATTTATTTGTTTACTTTGATCACCTCAATTTTTCATAGCATGATTCACATAGAATATGATTACTTTCGATGAAATTGTTTAAGTTACAATTGAATACAATTGAATTGTATCAATTTGCTATAAAAGTGAATCATGATTTATAATTGGGTAAAAGAATAGTAGTAACACCTAAAAATGTGATCGAGTTAAAAACCAAATTTAATTAGGTAAAAATCAATCAGGTTACTTATTAAAATTAAATGATACCATGTAATCAATTTTAATTAATATGTGAATAAGTGCACTAAAAACAAAGACATTATTCCTTTCATTGTTATAAAAAAAAAAGGTTTCACCAACCTTTAAAGTTTTTGACAAATTAACATAAAAAAGTTGTCATTAAATTTTGAAATTTTTTATTTTTTATTTTAAAATAATTATAATTTTTTATGTCATTTGAATTGGGTTGATCCTATTTTATAATTTAAAATAATTATATTTTTGTGTCATTTGAATTAGGTTGTTCCTATAAATATTGAAATCTGTCGTTTAATAGATCAGGCGCTTTTTTGAAGGCGGTCAGACAAAAAAGAACGTTCTTTAAATAATATCTTTTTTAAGGGTTTAAATAATATCCTTAATTGTAGCCCTGAGTTAAATGAAATAAAACAATATTAAATCATATTGCAAAGTAAAAATAATTTGCTTTCAAAATTCAAATAATTGATGTTACTAAAAAAAATATATTTAATACTTATAAAAAAATTAAAACGAAAATATTTTTACTTTTTTATTATTTTTTCACATCCATTTTTTAAAAGGGAATATTTCATGTACTTGAAAAAAAAATCGTAAATTTTTTAAAAAAAAATCGTTAAATTTCGAATACTTCAATTTGACTAATTTAAAATATTTAATATTTTTCATTTTTTATAATAGTTTTAATTTTTTACTTTTTTTGCTAAGCCAGAAGATTGGATAGACATCAGGGGGAAGCAACGACATCCCATCTAGGTTGGCACCCTGCAGAACCCCCATCTTATGCCGTCAATCTCAGATAAAAAATTTATTAAAAAAAAGGGGGAAAAAGTACATGAGGGGGGACTAGGCCAAAACCATCAAAAAACAAAATAGAAACAGAAAATGAACATAAAACTGAAAGAAAACAGCAGACATAAAAAGAAACATCTGTCTATGGGAACCTAGGGCGAGGGAACCCTCTCTAGTCCAAGAAAGTCTGAAGAGTCGGAGGCAACACCGATAACCAAACATTGTCCTGTATCGAATGACAAGTCCGCACAGGTTCCCTAAAGATGGAACCTGTGCAAGTGATACCATTGCCTTTAATTATATTAATTATACTCATGATAAAACAAATTAAGAGTCATTATAGTGGTAACTTAAATTAAAATGATTCTATCAAATGTCTCATTTATTGGGTCAGATGAAAAAAAAAATGTTATTTAAATGATACTATTATATAGTAACATATTTTTATTCACTATTTTTGCTACTTATACTAATAATATCATTGATAATTTAGGCTGACCCAGCTAATAATGAGTTGACTCAACCTCAAGGGTGTGGATTCAATTTCCGCTATTAGCGTGATGATCTTCTTGATGGGGGATCTCTAAGTAACTCAGAAAGCGCTCATTGAGTCGCAAGACATGTCCTGACCTTCATGTGTCCTCCAGAAGCCAACTCATCTGAATTATCTCTATCTCTATCTCTATATCTATATTTATTATAAACAATTCCCGTGCATCAAATAAAAAGTACATTTGGCATTTTCTCATTTCTCATCTCATTTAATGCTTTCATATCAACCAATAAAATTGAATCATGACTCATTTATTTTTCTTAGCCAATCAAGATGAAACATGACTCATTTAGTTTTCATCATCCAATTAAAATTGATCATGTCATGATTTTTTTTACTATATATAGACAATTTGTTTTTCATTATTTTTATGTGTTTTTTCCTCCCATAAAAAACTTCATAAAAAAGTAATTTTTGTGTTTTAAAAGCTTGGAATTTTAATCACTTGGTTCTAGATTATTGGGTTGATTTCTTTTTAAATTGTATCTAATTGTTAATGTTGCTCTCTCAAGGTCCCATTGGAGAGTATGTGTCTACATTCTACGACTTCAAGGCGTCCAACATGAGCAATATAATTTTTAGCAAGACAATGTTTAATGTTTTGTATTTTGATTTGATATAGAACCGAGATGTTAGAGTTTAGATTCTTTATGTTGATTAAATATTGTAAATTGATTTAGCATTTATTTATATCTATATTATAAACATTTGTCTTGCACAAATGTTATATTACACGTGAACTTTTTTTTGATGAATCTTAATTGATGCTCTTAAAAACATTTTCCGACATGTTACACATCATCCTAAAGGTTGCATACAATTGGTTCATATCATATAATTTGGGCAAACCTTTTATAATAAGAACACAAGTTAACTTCATATGATTTAATATGACAGCTTTTCACTTATCACGGTTTTTTTAATAGAATGTATAAAAAGTTTCAATTAGTCATTGAACAATAAACATGGTTTCTCATGACACATAATTGTGTGGTCTAACTCTAAAGGTATGTGTCATAAAGTCATGGTTTTAAGAAACTGTTATTACATTATCTTCACTAACTCTAAAAGAATGTGCCATTTAGTCATGGTTTTAACTGATGCCATAATTTTTTTTTTGCCAACGACCGTTTCACTCCTCCTAAAATTTAATTAATTCAAATTATTTTTTGTCAATTTGTTTTGATAAGAAAATTTGGATCCTAAAAATATTCCAGAATCTACGATTAATTTAATTATGATGCTATGAGTAATCTTATTTTTTTTAATGCAAAATTATGTCCAGTAAAAAAATTATGCAAAATTATGTTATCATTTAATCTCATATCGATTGTCTCAATTAATGTAATTAATGGTTTCCTTTGATTTCGATTTTTCCATGATTCAAATTGTACGATGGAGAAAAGAAATTAATCTTATAACTTTTTTTTTTTGCTAAGCCAAGAGATTGGACAGACATCAGGGGGAAGCAACGACATCCCAACTAGGTTGGCACCCCGCAAAACCCCCATCCTATGCCTTCAATCTCAAATAAAAAATTTATTAAAAAAGGGGGGAAAAAGTACATGAGGGGGGACTAGGCCAAAACCCTCAAAAAACAAAGCAGAAACAGAAAAGGAACATAAAACTGAAAGAAAACAGCAGACATAAAAAGAAACATCTGTCTACGGAAACCTAGGAGGAGGGAACTCTCTCTGGTCCAAGAAAGTCTGAAGAGTCTGAGGCAACACCGATAACCAAACCTTGCCTTGTATCGAATGACAAGTCCGCACAGGTTCCCTAAAGATGGAACCTGTGCAAGTGATACCATTGGCTCTGCCAAAAAACGATTTTAGTGTCAGAAGCGCCGAAACCACGAACATTCCAAGATAGTTCATTGGTCACCTGAATTTGATCCTCCCTGAGAGCGGGTTTTATATGGCGGTCGCTTGCCAATCTGAAGCTGCTTTCTAACTTGTTGCTTTTGTTTCTTAGAAAGAACCGGAGTGAAGGGTAACTCTGTGTTGGCTTTGTCATATGCACGGACACGCATCCAAAGATCCAAGTCATGTTGAACATTCGGATTGCTATGTGATTCAAAAATAGTCAAAATTCTATCTCCATTTTCATCAGTCCCTATATGCTCAACCGTGTAACTGGCATTCTGAGCAATACGCTCCATCTCTAAAAAAGTGGCAGTGTCATCCGGGATGGATCTGACAACAAGGGGGCCAACGTGGGGACTAGATCGCACGTCATCGTGCGCATCATCACTATCAAGTTGAGTTGGTGACATCTCCCTAGCAGAAGCGGAGGCCTCCAAATCAACAGTCAAAGAATGCTCATAAACATGGGCATCCGAGGATGGATGTATCTCATGTGCATTCTGAATCTGGGGAATCTCCAACTCCTCTCGTGATACCAAATTAACATGTTCCACATCATCCGAAAGCACGTCATCATGCACAAGATCAACTAACTCCAACACTGGTTGCACAGGTTCTTGAGGAATCTCGTCAGACACGCGGGGAGATGTCTGTTGTTGTGTAGGAGCCGCAATAGTAGTCATAACAGTAGCCGACATAGATTTCTGAGTCTCAGCAGAGATAGTAGGCATCCAGTGAGGTTTTGTGGCTGGTATCTGCGTCTTCCCTTTTGCAACTTTATCCTTAGACATGACATCCTTCCTTGGGTATAACCAACGACAGTTTGTAACATCATGTCCAAGTGTCTGACAATGCGAGCAAAAATCCGGAATTCGTTCATAAACAACTTCTACAGGATAAGAAGCACCTTCCCTTTCCACAATAATTTCATGAAAGATCCTTTTGGAGAAGTCAATGTCGACAAGTATACGGGCATAGTGTCCAAAAAGTCTTTTTAGTGTTGCATTGTCAAGAACTAGCGGCATGCCAACCGTACTAGCAATTTCACGTAGAGTCTGCTCCATCCAATATTCTTGTGGCAGTGCCATCAATCGGATCCATACTTGCGCATGGGTGTTCCTCTGATTATACATATCAAAATCGACAGTCCATTCAAATAAGCGTAAAACCTCCGGTTTCAGATTTATCGTTCCCACTGCCCAAACAGTTATCATATCAGATTCATTAGCAAAAAAGAATTCATAATAACCCCTACCTAAAGATAGTAACGTCCAAGGAGCAGCAGTTTTCCACTGTTTCTTAACCTTGTCCTCAATTTCCATCGACACGTAGGGTTTGTCTCCTTTGTTGAGAACCAATCTTCCACAAAGATTTCTCTTACACACATTGACCCCCTTTTCATACACCGGCTGAGTAATACGAATGGAGAGTGTATCACCACGAATAGTTGGCTGCGGCATGATGACGTTTGTGACATTACTGTGCGATGCCACCAGAGCTTGAGCAAAGGAACGCGGCTGTGAAACCACCGCTGTTGAAGTCAGAGCCATGGGAGATGGCGCAACTTTGGATGGTATAGCTGCCGGCAAGGAGAGCTCTGCCTGCCAGTTGAAAGGCATAACAGAGATCCGGTAGAAACAATCAGGTTCGAAGGAGGCTAATTAATCACGTAAGGAAGTGAAAATAAGCACCAAAATCAATCACGTAAGGTAATGATTGTTGGGATTCAAGGATGAGGATCGGAGCTGCCATTCATCTTGCTACTCTCGTCAGTTGTCGTCGCAGAGAAGATAGTTGCTGAAAAGTGAATTCACTTGAATGAGTCTCACACTTGTTGACTTGAAAAGATTCAATCATGAATGATTGAAACACGTTGAGTGATGGAATTGAATTCTTCTAGCGGTGCAGCAATACAAATTTATTGTATGAATGAGACAATTGAAAGCAAAACCAACTATCAATTGCACGTTCTAAAAAAATCCTTTATTTTACAGGATAGCTTTTTTCTTAATTCAATATATTGAAGATATCACTTTTCAACTATGATAATGAATAAAATCTTATGTCTTTCGTTTGTAAATAGTATTCAGGACAACTTTCAAATAAAAAATGGGAAATTATTGATATTTTAAGCATCTTTTATATCAATTTTTTTTTAAGCTAAAAATTTATTAAGAAAAAAGAGAAAAATTAAAAAAACGTAAGGACATAAACATAACCCAATAAATAATTATGGACATAAACCGAATTCAAAAAAAGAGGCAACATGATCTTTTCCTCTAATTTGAGTAATTGTCTTTGTCCCAACTATTTTTAATGTCATCTTAAATTTTATTTAAAAATATAATGACATTTAATCAAATTAACTTTTTTTTTCTTTAGTACAAAAGAGGGCCTACGGCCCTTAATCAAATTAACTTTACCCATAACAATATAGAAGAATGGACGTGAAATGAAATTAATTTGCGGTGAAATTTTTTCTATGTATGCTACAATGCCTTAAACTTTATTGACTTTTGCTCAGCTCATTGTAGAAGTTGTTTATACGTAACACTATCATAACTAATTATAGTTTACAAATTCTTTCTTTTGTATCATGAGAATTAATAAAAAAATTCCGCTGCATTTTTTCTTCTTCTATTTTTCATATCAAAACAATTGATATCTAAGTTAATTTTTTTTAAAATTTACTTTATTTTTGTTGCTAATATTTAAAAAGTTACTTTGAAATTGAAGCAACAAATTGATTCTTATTTGTTTAACATGGAATTTATATTGTTTAATATATCTCATACACCGACATTTAACCACGTAAATATTATTATTACCTGCATTCAATGGAAAATAAATTTAAATTACAAACATTTGGGAAGTCATTATTTTTTTACATCTCAAAAAGTGTATTTTTTTTTGTAAATGAATCTTTGTATTCCAGAGTTTGTCGAGAGAGATTGTTTTACTGAATCAAACTCGGTTTCCTTGAAAAATTTATTTGATTAATTGTTTGATAATCAATATATATATTCAGGGGCGGAGCCATGATTAAAACATCGAGGGGACCAAGTTTAAAAGGTAAAAATAAATTCTCAACCATGGGGGGACCGCTGTTCTACATCAATATTGACTATATCCTACATGAATATTACATGAATATTACTAGTATAAAAAAAAATTGCAAAACGTGGGGGGGACCATGACCACCCTTGGCCCCCATGGTCCCTCCGCCCTTGTATATATTAGTAAATATATTTCAAATTATTATAATTTCATAGTTCATATTCATGCTCAAATAAATTTGTACAGTAACTGCAACTCGAATGGTAGATCAAATAAATGTGTCGATCTGCATTTATTGTGTGCGAGTCTAGCCACTAAAACAATTAAAGAATAGAAAATATCTCATTAGTTTATTTCTCTAATTCCTCTTATCTATATAAATGGAAAGGACATATCATAAAAAAAATATATCTTTATCTCTATCTCTATCTCTATCTCTATTATAAACATTTTTCTTGCACAAATGTTAAAATACACTTGACACTCTTCAAGGTTAAGTATCTGCAATACATTAATATAGCTAAGCATCATTAATTCACGTGTACGCTTCATCATCCAAATCAGGGGCGGACCTAAACAGGTCCTGTTGTGGCAAGTGCCACAACAGCCCAAGCTGAATTTTTTTTCGGTCCATTGAAAACACAAGTACACTGTAAACACTTTCCCCTTGCTTCTCACTTCAGCAAGCCCTTTTCATTCCTCTTTCTCTCAACAAGCGCACAACACAACACAAACAGAAGCAAGCACTTTTATTCTTATTAAATTTAGGTTAAGTCATGTATTGTAAATGGCTTGGCATGTGTAATCATCTATCTCATGGATTAACAAGTTTTCATGTTTTCAAGTACTAAGTTCTGAGGAAGCCTAAAAGGAGTTGGATCATTACATTTGTCTAAGAGAAACCCCGCAAATGAGATTGACACCACATCTTCATCCAAAACTTTAAGACATTAGGTATACCGATCATTTCACTTATATGTTGCTCACTATTTACTCTTGCATCAAATGTAAAAGTTTAACTCACACATGTCACATTAATTTCTTCTCTTTAAGTGTGAGACTCTCGGTGTCTAGGATTTGGTGAAATAGACAAATAAGGTTGAAGACACAACCTGGTAAAAAAGATGGGTTGGTGGCGCTTTTATAAAGGGACATTTTTACTCATTTCCTTTATGAGAAGAGCGAAAGAAGATGAAAAAGATATTTAAACATGAGAGAAATGATAAGGAAAAATAATGAGTTTTTGGTAATTTATAGGTTTGTTGATGGAGGTAGAGATTACTGGGTAATTTTGCTACCTAAATATTAGAATAATTAAAAAATTTGTCACACCAATTTAAAATATCTAATAAACACGTATTTTATCAACTCAACATAACACATCTACATTTTTCCTTTTTCAGACCCCCAAATACCAAAAGTGAAGGAATTTAAAATATTGCATTGACAAAAAAAAACTTCCATTAAAGTGAGTGACATCAAAAATTTAAAATATAAGATAAAAAAAATCAACACAAATGACACCTAAAAATTAAAAACAAATCACAATAATGTCGGGACTTCCTGTGAAGCTTACATTGGGTTGTATTTAACATTAGACTAGGAGAAATTACACAAATGAGATTGACACCACATTTTGATCCAAAATGTTTAGACAAATGTATATGAGTCGTTTCACATATATGTTATTTATCCTCAACCTCTTTTTTCTATTGTAAAATTTTAACTCATATTAGACACATTAACATATCTCTCTCTCTCTCTCTCTCCTTTTCCCTCTCCCTCTCCCTCTCCCCCTCTGTGTGTGTGTCTCCCTCTCTCCCCCTCTCTCAATTTGCGACTCTTTGTGTCCTAATATGACATAGTACATAGTTAAATATGGTCAAACGGAGGCACAACATAATCAAAAAGATGGGTTGATAGTAATTTAATAGATTGATTCGTAAAAAAAAGTAATTTAATGGATTGGTTTATGTTCATATCTTTCATGATAAGAGAGAAAAAAGACTGAAAAATAAAATTGAGATTAAGAGATATGATACTGGTATAAAAAATTAGAATTGTGTATTCTGTCCACGAGGTTATAAGAAATAGAGTGAGCTTCTGGTAGTTTTATCGGTTGGTTGAATGAGTTTAAGATATTTGGGTAATTAATTTACCAGAAAACTAGACTCAATTAAAAAAACGCTACAACATTTAAAAATGTCTAATAAACACGTATTTTGTTAACTAAGCATAACACATTAGCGTTTTCTATTGTGAAATCTCAACAAAGACCAAAAGTGAAGGAAATTGAAATAATAGAGATTGATTATAAAATATTGCATGAAAACAAAAGACATAAAGAAAACTTAAATTTAATATAAAAATTAAACAAACACTATTGGAAAAACTAACAAAATAATTCATCAAAATGTTCAGAGTTTTGAAGGAGTTTACAATGGGTTAGATCATCACAAAACACACAATTGAGATTGACATCACATCATCATCCAAAGTCCGTGATACATCATAATATTATCTTCCTCAACTTTGACGGAATTCTAGTCTGTGCTTAGCACGGGTGTCTATGCTAGTCATTAATAAAAACATACGAAATCTATTTTTTGTTTTGAAGTTGATAAACTCAATAAAATTAATATAGATTTCATTTTTCAATCAAATCTAATAAAATCTTTTATATAAGGGTATTTAATTAGGAAAATCTAATTGTTATAATTACCGTAAAGAAATAGGAACATGCTAACCTGTGTCTTTTACGCACAAGTTAAGATATAAATAGAAATACTTCTTTGAAAATTGTATTCAATACCCTAAGGCTTTGTTTGAGAGTTTGGATGTGAGGGTAAAGAAAGTTTTGAAGGGTTGAAAATATAGGGGAAAATGATAAAATCTTTACATTTTTTGAAAGATTAATTTTTTAAAAAGTGATAAATTAATATTTATGATTAATATATTTTTAAAAGGTCTAGCGGCGCAGCTTGTTGCCCGCTTGCCTTCTATTCAAGTGTAAATAATGGTTTATATATATAAACAAATATAACTTATTAATTTATTTGACATAAGGGGAAAAAACAGAAAATGAGAAGAGATTTTAAGAATATTATAATTATATAGATTAAATTTGAAGAATTCATGTAAGTCTTCCAAAACCCTCCTTCAATACAATTTTGTAGTTTCCCAAATGAGGATGGATGATTTTATATTATAAAGAAAAATGAACCCTTAAAAACTATTCCTCTCAATGTTATTTAATTCTTCCACTTGCTCATCCCTTTCTTTCCAAACCCCTCTCATCTCTTCCCTTCTAAACACGCAAACAAAGCTAAGGGTACAAGTTCCATGATCCAAATATTTTATTAATCATTAAGGGTATTTAATAAGGAAAATACAGTAGTTAAAAAGTTTTACATTATTTTATAATCCCACTAAATAAATAGTTAAAAAGTTTTACATTAAGATAAATTATACGTGATTGCTTACTCAATTATCATTTTATTACTTTTTTTGGTCATATTTATAAGCAACTTTTACTGAATTATATTAGAGATACATAAGTTATTTAATAAATTAAATAAATAAATAAATGTGACCGGAGGAAGTACGTCTGTAGAACCGTGGTCAAACAATCTCAGATTAGGATTATACATATCTCTTGGAATTGTTGATTTTGTCTAAGAAAACTGATTTCATCTCAGTGGAAGGTTCAGGCTTTCAGCATGGTATATTAGGTTCTTATATTATCACTGTATTTGTTCAACAAAAAAACGGATTAACGTTGTTAGGTTAGGTATCAGTTCGTGAACTGAACCTTGTAATCTGGTCATTGTACCCAAGATTCATGAACTCAGCATGAAATCCGCAAAACGATTATTGTACTTGGCATCAAATCAATATTATCGTGAACACAAGAAATAAACTATACCACTAACCAAGTAACTGTCGAGATTAGAGGTATATTCAATGTTTTGTTTGCCCACGGAGATCACGCCAAAATCAAAACTAGTTCGACTAAAATGGATCCAAATTGATTTTTTACTTAATTTAAAACTAAAAAAAATGCATAAAAATAAAGATAAATGTCGATAAGTAAACCGATAAAAATCCGTAAATAGCTTGAGTTTGATTAGCGTTGTTCAACTATTTGCACGGGTAATGGGTAAAAACTTCTTCAATGAGGAGTCATTTACTTAATAAAGACCACATATTAAGGAAAATTTGTACATATTAGTTATCGACAACTGTATAAGGACCTTTTTTTTCCAGCAACTAAAGAGTCTCACGATTAAAATAAGAAAAACAGTAGATAAAAGGTGGTCCTACCATATCAAATTCGCGTGATTATTACTCTTTTCAATTTATTTTCATTTATTTTTTAATTGTACATATCAGTAGATCTATTGAAATACTCTTTTTAGTTTACTATCATGGAGTTATTGGGTCTTTAATAGGTATTTTTATTTTAAAAATATATATAAATAAATGACGTGTACACGCTGAATACTCTTTTTAGTTTACTACTATTATGGATGGGATTTGCGGGTCCCATGTTTTGTTAGCCACTTTCCACTTAAACAACATGGTCTATTGATAGAATCTAATTAACGTGCACAATCTCCGTGGAAATATGTCTTTGCTTATTTCAGTTAGTGACGCTACAATCAGGGAGCACGAGTTGAATGTCAAATTGTCCAATTCTATTGCACTTTGGCTAAGTATGATGTTTTCAAGACTTTCGTACTCTTCAGTATACCGGAGAAAGAATCAGCAACTCTTGTTCGACTGTACTATCGCTCTCCTCACCTGTATTTGGATGATGGAAACAAATATCCCCATGTGTTCTATTGTCAATTAGCACAAAGTGATGATATGATTTGACATAAACGAAACTGGTTGCATGTAAACAGTGTCATTATTGCACCATAAAAATAGAAAACTAGTCGTTAGGAATCCTTATTCAGCTTCCGATTGGATTGAAATAAATTACTCCAGCCAATTCATTTGCTCCAACAGCAACCTCGATTTTCTCAATAGACATGGCCATATATTTTCTTGATACATCATAAAATCATGGAATTTAAAATAAATAAACTTATACATGTCTTCTTTCAAACACAACTGGTCCCACTCAAAAATGAGTTTTCTATCTCAATATATAGACATTTGAAATAAGTTATAAAACAGAACAATCCAATTCACAATATCACTAAAATTTCTAGAAGTGCTATAAAAGTACATAACTTTTCAATATCATAAAAATATAAGTTTTCGAATCCAATTGGTTTCACTCAAAAATGATTTATGTAGCAAAAGTTATAACTAATTTAGTTACAGTGCATCTAAGTTATGAATTGCATAATTTGATCCTTTTCTCTAACTTAGTTTCTACACAAAATTTATACATCTTTAGGTCTTGCATGACCCGTAAACTTATCCAGACAACCAGAAACATGGAAAACAAGTTCTAATATATCTCAATTGATTAACTTACAAAACACTCATGCATAACATCAATTTCTTAAATTTTATGCATGTTTCATGCTTCTACACATTCATAATCTATAACCCCTAAAATCCAATATTATAACCCTAACCCGTGTGCCGTGGTGATTTTTGGATATCAAGCTATTAGTTAGCGTTGACTCACAAATTTAGGATACACCACCAATCTTTTATTTTCCAAGGAGGGAAGGGGAAAAGAAAGAACAACCCTATAAGAGATCAAGGTCCGGGGGTTGGTTACGCAAATGGAAGGTATTAGAACTTAAACGTCTATGATATTCCATAGGAACCTCTTGTTTTAAATTATCTTGTGCTAAGTTATTGCTTGTTTGTAAATGCCTAAAAAACTAAGTGTGAGAAGAAAAGAGAAAGGAGCATGTTTTTGTTATTTTTTTTATTGATTTGGAAAGACAAAGTCTTTTGCCTACATACCCAAAAATGGAATCAAAATCATGTAGTTTATGTTTAAAAGACGAGTGATGAGTTAAATTGATTTTAAAGTTTGAAAAAAGGTCTTAAGAGGGTAAGAAGCCGAGAAGACATAGAAGGATAAAATGTGAGGTTAATTGATTTTAATTAAAAAGAAACCAAGTCTAAATATGGTTTTAGATAGATTAAAAATTTGATTAAGAAATAAAAGAAAGAAGGAATCTCCTGGGTTAAAATCCAAGGTATATTAAGAAAATATTTTTGAATTTGGCATATTTGAATGTTTTTGGAAATTTGATTATTCTAAGTTAAAAGTGAGCTAATAATTAAGATCTAAGCGTTTAGGCGTAATTGAATAAAATAAAGCGCGAGAAATTTACAAAGGATATTGGATCCCAAGTAAAATCTCAAGTCCTTGGAATTAATCCTAAAATTACTAATTGTTTGATTTTAAGGTCTTTAATTAGTCCAACAGTTAATCCTAATTTGTTACTAATTGATTTTGGGATTGATCGAGGTTATGCCATAAAGTAGTAAAAATAAAAGCGTGATAGTGTAGGTGCACATTCTCATTTATAGGTATTTACATCAGACCTAGATACATTCTAAAATCTCAAGCAAAATGTAAATAACAAGAAAAATAAAATGCATGAAATATATTACATCATTTCCTAAATACACACTAATAAAATAAAATGACAATAACTAAATATGCATGGAATGATCCTAAGTAATAATGCAAATATAAGATTAAAAAAAAGAGTAAATGAACAATTAAAACAAATCAAAATATTTTTTAAAACAAAGGAAAAAAACAGGCTTAATTAAATAAATGGTCCCTCAACTTATTTGTTGTTTTCGATTTGGTCCCTTAACTCTAAAAATTTCCTTTTCGGTCCTTCAAATATGCTCCGTTAGTCAACTTGATCCATTTCAGTTAACTTTAACCCCAAATGTATTAGGTGGACTAACATTGTAGGTAATTTTTTAATTTTAGCCCTATGATCTTTTTTCAAAAGGGGGATGGCTAGATTATATAGGCATATGGTATTTTAAAGTGAACCATCAACACATAAATTTTTTTCTCTTTTTCCTCATCTTCTACCCTCCTTTTTCCTTTTTCACGTTCTTCTTCTTCTTCCTTTTTCACCACGAACTTCCAGCACCATAACTCTTTCTACATCTCGTCTCAATTACCTTCTTCAATTTCTCACTTTCTTCAACAACCTTCTTCACAGCCAGCACCGAATCAAAAACACCACCATCACACCGGGTCGTTCACCACCACCACCTCAGCAGAACTCTCAGATCTGAACTCCTCTTTCTCATGTTGACGTTTTTACTCGTGATGTTTAATTGATGTTTACATATTTGATTCTAGACCCAATATTGTTCCTTTTTCTGTCGCGTTTATAAATTATGTTCCTGCTGTGTTTTCTAGACCCATTGTTGTTGAAAAACTGATGCCATCTTGGAGTAATGGTCGTGGTATTAATTTGAAAAATTGAAGTGTTTTCCAACTTTACCAATTCAATTTTGCTCCTACCATATTTCAATTAACCGAATCAATTTCTAGCTTTTTCATTAAACAATTCTAATATTTTTTCATTAGTTAATTGTTGTGAGGAAAATGATTTTCTGTTACATTGTGTTCTTGCTTTTTTTCCAGGTTTACAAATATAATTTTTATTGGCAATGGGATTCAATTAATTTGATATTTTAGCAAAGGGTGATGAAAGATCCATTCAATTTTTTATTATTTTGGGTTTATTTGTTTAAGTTTTTCTGGGTTTATATGAACATAGTATTTAAGAAGAGGGAAGGAGAAGAAGAAAAGAAAAAGAAAAGGTGTTTTTTATTCCTTCTGAATTTTTGGATTTGTTGATGTTGTTGATGAATTTATGGATTGAAGGAGAAGGATTGTTGTTGTTGTTGATGAAGATGAAGAACATGATGAGGAGATGATGAAGAAAAACAAAAAAAATTGGTGTTGGTGGTTCACCGTTAAATACAATGGTCCTGCAATCTAATGGCTGAAATCACATCTAAAATATTAGACATTAGAAAACTAACGGAGTGGACCAAATTAACTAACCGAGGTGTACATGAGGGACCAAACGGGAAATTTTTGGAATTAAGGGACCAAATTAAAAATAACAAATAAGTTGAAAGATCATTTATGTAATTAAAACAGTGGTGTATTTAACAAAACAGTAGAGAAATCAGAAAATAATTGGGCCTAAGTTAGATCCAATGGACTTGGAAGATCAAATCTCAGCCACTGGATCCAGATCCAAAGGCTGGAAACAAACAGAGTATGATAAGCAATATAGGGGAAGCATGCATGGAAATAAACAGGAGGTAGCACAGGGACCATCAGATCTAAGATCTGACAGTTCAAACAAAAGGTACACAGCAAGACAAAAAACAATACATGCACAGGAAATCACACAGGACTATCATAGGCCACATGATTAGCATCAAATGCAAAGGGGAGTGAGGAAGCATGCTAAGGGAAAAGAGTAGCGCATAAGATAACAGAGAGTTGTATAAAAAGCTTTTCTACAAAAAAACACACAGACCAAACATTCCCTTCATGTTTTCGGTTTTAGAGAGAGAAGATGTAACCTCTCTCTAAAACTTTTTCAACCACCTTCATCTTCTCCAATATTCTGGCGCGGTGGCCAGACACCTTAGGGTGGCGGCGGCGCCGGAATAAAAAAATTTTCTCCGATTCAAAATATTTTTATAGTTTTACGTATCCTATCTCCTCCTCTTCTCATATATCAACTCAAAAATTTCAAATAACTAACACAAATTCCTAGATCTAATTTTTAAAATCAAACAAAAGGAAAAAAACGAAACTACTACCTCTTGTTCCTTTTCGATTCTATTTCGGCCTTGACAGATCTAGGACCGATTCGACTTGCTTCTTGGACAGCGACGGTAGGCGTGTTGCTTCCTTTCCTTTCTTGATCCAAAAACCGGTTCGGTTTGATGTGCTACTTTTTCTCTTCTGTTCTTTCACGAATGCAGTTTGTTGATTGAATTCATGCCATACTAGACTTCGGTTGAGAAATACGGATCTAATACCTTGGTGGTAATAGAGATGGATTCGAGTTTGTACGGTTCAGATTTTGTTGTTGTTATCGTTTTGTGAGGAAATTTGAAATGGCAAAAAAGAAAAGTCGTTGGTGATGATGTTAAGATTATGTGTTCATAGTGTTCATCATTTCTGGAAAAAAGGTTATGAATGTTCTTGAGTTTGGATAGTGTTTGATTCTGGAAATTTTTAGATCTAGAATTTCTAGGGTTTATGATGTGATGTGTGGCTGTGTCGGTGTGATGTGACTGATTGGGCATTGTGTAATAAATGTTGGTCTATTTATAGTTGTAAAATTAGGGTTTCTTGCAGGTTTGAGATGATGAGGTGTCTCTTTGTGACTGAGCCATTACCCTTGCAACTTTGGATGAAATTATGGACCAATAGGCTTCTGACACATGGACTAGAACTGGACCAATGGACTAAAGACACTTGGACATTAAAAAACAAAATTAACATTAACCAATTAAAAGAAAAAACAAAAATAAATAATAAATAAAAAGATAAATAATAAAAATGAAATAAAATAAAGTAAAATAAAATAAAAGTGACTAAATAATAAGAAAATAAAATAAAATAAAACACTTAAAAATGTCCCTTCGGAACCAAAAATGAGGTATTTTAAAATACCTCTACTGAAATTTCGTTCGAAACGACGAAACTTCTCAGTTTTAAAATATGAGTAAAATTTTTTAAAATGGTTAAAAAATGGGGTATGACACCGTGCATGAGCTGGGGAGGTGAACTCAATGACTCATCATTGATCACATAGTTGACACATCAATTGCACAAAATTCATCCTTCAAAAAAAATTTGCACAAAATTCATATATAATCAGAAACAAATTTCATGCATCATTGACATCAACAAAACGGAACACCTATAACCCTAGAATTCACAAAAATAAGGGAGAGCGAAAAACGAGGATAAGGACCTCTCACTGCCCTTAGTCTTCATAGCACCCCCTATAGTAACCAATCTTACCCCCTACTTCGAATTTGCAGAATTGGTGTTGAAATTCTGATGGTGAATCGTATTCTCTTGCTATCCTTTGTTTCTTCTCCTCTAATACTTGTTTTCTTTGTTTTTTGAATCTTTTTCTTTGTAATCCTAATTCTTTAATGTTCCTCTCTATTTACAGAGGATATTTAAGTTTCTACAACTCCATCCCGTATCTTTTACTTCATTCGTCCCATAATAACTGAACATTTTGTTCATTTCACACAGATTAAGAAAATGTGTTTAAGTAAGAGAGAGAGAGAGAGAGAGAGAGAGAGAGAGAGAGAGAGAGAGAGAGAGAGAGAGAGAGAGAGAGAAAGTGTTTTGAGTGTCTTGTCAAGTATTAGTGCATTCTCCATTATTATAAATGCAAAGTATAATATTTTAAATTGGAAGTGAAGAAAGTAGTATTAATTAGAGTTATAATTGAACAAAAGTTATTAATATTGCATTTTAAAGTGAAATGGGTCGGTTATTATTAGGACAATATTTCTCACATAAACTTTAGACAGATTTACTATCTGTACCTACAGGTTTGTTACTATTCTCTTAATAACTACACAATTTTTTCGTTCACACCTACGTTTGTCCAAATAACTAAAACATTATAAGGTCTGCTACGTAAACCCTTATTTCTCCCCAGTTTTAGTAATGCACCATTGTTTACACCCCATTTCCCTATTCTCATAAAAAAAAACTATTTTCTTCTTAAAAAACATTTTCTCTCACTCTCTTTTTAATTAAACTACTACCATTAATTTTATTTTTTTACAAAAGTAAACGATATTCATTCATTTAAATTGATAGAGTACATCGATACAATAAAAATTCAAATTCGCTAAAAACAAAAAGGATGAATCTGTGAACAAACTCACAGCATCCATGTTAATAGCATAAAACGTCAAAGTATATATGCCTACAAATATGACTAATATGACTATAATCAAGTTTCCGAAATACTCATGTCTCCGGATCTGCAACGTTGACGACGCCAAAGTCATTGTCATTGATTGGATCTGCACTTGCTCAAAGCTAATCTTTCAACCTGAATCAAATAAATACCGAACTAAAACGGGAAATAAAAAAACACACCGCACAAAGACGGGAAATCAAAACAAACAGAGTCGTTCAGAGACGACGAAATCACAAAAACAAACGAAAGAAAACAAAAAATATGTAAAATCACTTATCCAATTAGGATAGAAGGAAAAACAACTCTGAGGGGTGATTTTTGGGTCAAAATTAACCCTAAATCATCCCTCTGACAAGAAGAAGAAAGAGGTGACGGGTACAATTTGAGAAGGAGATAGAGGAAGAAAGGAACATACCATTAATTAAAACTCTAGTTTAACTGTACTTATGTTATTAATCTAATGTCTCTACTCGCAAGTGGGCGGTGGGATTGGTCCCCTCGGATTAGTCGATTCTTGGATCGGATACCGAGTTTTCAAAAAAATAATCTAATGTCTCTATTCCAATTAACTAAATAACCTCGCCCCAAACATGCTAAACATTGATTTAATTCAAATAAAAATAATAATAAAATAATAATGTCAAACAATCGATACTAATAATAATAATATCTAATAATAATATTAATAAATTAATATTAAAAATTTAGGTGTTAGAGAAGGCATGCCCAGGTACTCCTCGTTAACATGAGGGAAATACTCGTGAATTCTCGAAGGGTAGATATGCCCCTCCAAAGGGTAGACCACCATTCTCCCATCTAACCTACCCAAATAATGATTCGAGTCATAATGATACTCCAAGGTCAATTGAGTGAACAAAAAGAAGGATAAACCTAAAAGCTCCACCCAAGATCATAGGCACCCCGCGTTATTCATCAAACCCAAAAATTCATCCCAGAATCACCATAAACTAGCCAGAAACCTACCTATTCTTCATGTTTTTTTACCACGTTGATGCAAGTAAATCATGAATGATGTTTTTTTAATTAAATTTTGCTTTTATTTAAAATTAGGAGAAAACTTATAAACAGTACCTTACCTACTGTTTATCCTGTTACCCACTAATAACATTACAAGTGGATTAAATGATCCACGTCATATTCAAATTGACTTATTTCAATTAACTCCGTTAACCTCTTCGTTATTATTCAATTCAACGTTCTAAATTAAGACTTGTGTTGACAGTACACTCGCTTGAAGGTTCTTCTCAGTGATAAGAAATTCCATGTTTATCAAAAGTGTGGATCCCTCAATAACAACCGAATCTTCCATGAGAATGGAAATATCGTACATCTCTATTCCAACCACCCACTATTTCTATTGAGAGATTGATAAAAAAAGGAGAAGTTTTTTTCTAGTTTCTACCAATCGATCTCTATTATTGAATGTGAAGTCTCAATTAATTCTCCCATTATGCAATTATATAGGTTGAATTCAATCCACGGAAGAATTTGGAAGAATTCAGGAAAACAAATTATTTGAGATTACTCATATTACGAAGTTGGAAGATTCTAATTGAAAATTGATGAACAACTCTGCGTATTTACTTTAATATATATATATATATATATATATATATATATATTTCAACAAAATTCAGAACAAGGATGACATAGGCTTTGTTGTGCGTTACTTGGTCACTTGAAACCACAACATATGATCATAGTCTTGTTAAAG
>Ga0228711_1000614_pt1 | contig 45698 bp, 14 predicted proteins | sample MedpolnodulmetaG_2_FD_177996 | JGI IMG/M metagenome (GOLD analysis project Ga0228711, IMG submission 177996) | Root nodule microbial communities from Medicago polymorpha collected in Santa Monica, California, United States - brown nodules | ecosystem: Host-associated > Plants > Roots > Nodule...
ACCTGCCTTTTTTTTTTTTTTTCCTCCCCCCCCCCCCCCCCCGGAAGATACTCTCAAACTTAATGTTTGCGGCAGTTTCCTATAAGATTCACAGTGCTTAGGTGTTGATGGTGTTGTTTGCAACCATGATGGTGATTGGGGAGATTATTTTTCTCACAGTGAGGTTGGAGGTGATGTGTTACTAGCCGAATTGTGTGTTATCCAAATGAGTCTTGACTTTTGTCACAACAAAAGTCATAACAACATTATTTATGAGAATGATTGTTCAGAAATTGTTGAAATATTTATTGCTATGCTACCTTGTATGACGCATGCAACTAATGTGATTGTCTATGAAAATCTGATTTTAAAATATAAGAAAGAAATTTGATTATTTTAATAATATTTTATTTCTTAGTTGTTTTTGAGATTGATTGAAACTCGTAATTTTTATATTACTACAATTGGCGTTTGGTTATTCATATTCTTTTTTTTAGTCAGGTAGCCTAATGGCTAGAATCCACCTTATAAAGTGAATAAGTGGGGTTTCTGGGGTTCGAACCCCGGTCCCTGCATATAATAATGTATTGTCCTACCAACTGAGCTATGCTCACGGGACATTCTTATTCTTTTTTTTTATTATTATATAATTTGAATATAACTATGTATTTCTTTTCCGGGAGTATCAAAGTATGTACATATACTTTTCTTTTGGTATATTATATCATAGTCTATGCATTATTAAAATCAATATGTTGTTGTTGTAATATAGGCATAATAGTTTTTTTATCGGTCCAAGTTTGATTTACACTTACATGTCGTTAATACGGTTTTTTATTCCTCCCCTCCAAGGACGATTCAGGCCCTTTGAGCTCGTCATGAGACTAATCATATAATAGTCAACAATATATTTGCTTCTTTTTATACAAGGTTGGACTGCCTCTCAAATGTATGACTTCAGGAATCGAATTTTTTTCTCTCGCTAAACCAGGAGAAAGGACAATAAGGTTGGACTGCCTCTCAAATGTATGACTTCAGGAATCGATTTTTTTCTCTCTCGCTAAACCAGAAGAAAGGACGACAGGCATCAAGGGGAAACATCGACATTCCAACTAGTTTGACACCCTGATGAACCCCATCCTTTACCGCCAATCTCGAAATTCACATTTATTTTCAAGCGAAACATATTACATGTTAAATGGCTTGGATCTCATCTCAAAAACTAGCTTAAAGGATGAAGAATCTCAAACACGTTTATACATTCAACGATCCAAGAATTTGAGGAATGTGAGACTTCAAACAAACAACTTTCAATACTCATATTCACGTCTAATGTGAGCATGTGTTTAATTCTCACGTTGCAATCTTAACTCGATTGTGATATCATGTTAGCAACAATAAGGAATCAGAGAAAAGAGATAATAACATAAAAAATGTGGATAAAGTTTCGCTAGAATGAGCAAAATTATGAAAATAAGGATTAAAAGATAATATAAAACAAAATATAAAGGTATTGCACTAATTACTTATAAAATATAAAGGGTCCAACATCATAAATGCAATAGTTTATTATCTAACATTCCCTCAAAAAAAAAAATTTATCTAACATTAAAAACTCTCCAAACACAAATTATTATCTCTCCATTTGTCAAAATAAATAAAAAAATTCATTTAAAGACAAATAAAATAAAAAATGGATTGATCATACTATTAAGTAAATCCCACCAACATCATTAATTATTTTAGGGTTAAATATGTTTTTGGTCACTATAAATATACCAACTTTTCGTTTTAGTCCCTCTAAAAATTTTCTTCAACTTTTAGTCCCTATAAAATTTTCAATCACTACTTTTGGTCCCCATTTTTAAACTAATTTTTGTATTTTTTAATGAAATTGTGCAAAAATGTGTATTATATTGTAAAAAACATTCCCAAAAAATTAGAATTTTTTAACAAAACATAAATTAAATATGAATTTTTAACCGTCAAAAATATAAAAATTCATATTAAATTCATGTTTTGTTAAAAAAATCTAAATTTTTTTGGAGAGATTCTTATAATATTATGAATTTTCTGAAAAATATTATTCAAAAATATGAATTCTACATATGATTTTACTTTAAAAGAGGGACCAAAAGTGAAAATGAAAATTTTTATAGGGACTTAAAGTTGAAGAAATTTTTTAGAGAGACTAAAACGAAAAGTTGACATATTTATAGAGATTAAAAACATATTTAACCTATTATTTTATAATATATTTTTTTCAAACTTTATGTTATTTTCTTTTCAAATAGTAGAAATGTAGAGGGTCCATAGAATCTTAACCTTCCAAACACTCTGGCTCAAATCTTCTTTTTAATTCAATTTTTTTTAGGAAAATCTAGACATTTAGAAAAGCCTAATTCTAACCTTTTTGATAAGTAAGCCAAGTCAAGTCAACCTATAATTAGACTATGTGTGTCACCCCTAAGAGAAACTAGCTGATGATGATGATGAAAGATTCAAAGAAGACCGGTAGAGAAGTAATTATGGCTATAACCCAAATGCCAAATTAAGCAATTCACATTTCAAATGCACCAATCAATTGTTAACCATATGGATACTTTTTTGGCCACAATTTGATCGGTGCTTTTCCGTTTCAGTCACGTCGTATAAGTCAAAGTGGAAAAGCCGCAAGAATTGATGATCTTAATTTCTGATCCTTGTTCCCAAAAACAACTTTTGTTGATTTTATTTTTCTAAAAATAGTTACCATAAGATATGCACAATTTTTTTTTGTCAAATACATTGGATAAAATTTTGTCAAAAAAATATGCACAAAATTTTATCACTAAAATTTGGGTCAAGTAGTAATGATGGAATGGAAGTTGAGTTTAGGTAAAATCTTATGTAAACTTCAAGGGGAAAACTGCTTAAAGATTGAGCCTATCAAACAACAAATAACTTGCATGAAAATACTTCTCCATTTCATTTTAGCTGTACGTTGTGTGCTATTAACATGTGTTAATTTATTTGCCACACACTTTAGAATATATTTATAAGAAAAAAAATCATGGCTATATATGTTGTACTTTACCATATTCATAGTCTGTCATAAACCCAGATAAAAGGGAAAATGAATGATTGAGTTACGCATAGAAAGTTTGTTTAAAACTTAGTTGAATATTTTATGAAAGCAAAGAGATGAATCTCAATACAAACGCATCCACAAAAGAAGTAAAACGAAAAGTAAAAAAATACTCACAAGTTGATTGCGGTTCAAAACTTCATACTTATATTCATAGCTTTTCGATAAAGTTATCGTGAGTCTATTTTAGTTGATATGAACAATGCATAATATATGCGAGATTTAGGATTCAAATTCAGGCCAACACAAACAAAAAAAATAGCTTCTCGACAAAATATTTTATTATCGAGGAATTAGTGAATCCTCTCGTATAATTTTTGCATGCACAAAACGGCAAACTCTTTCACATGCAGTTGTAATGTTTATAGAGATACAATTGCAAACTCTTTTATGATACACAACTACTGAAGTTCCATGTACACCCAAAAGAATTGGTGAAAAAGCTCAAACCAACTCTATTTTTTTTCCTTTCTACTCGCTGATGTGAGATTTAGATGAATAACTACTTTGTATAATTATCCAACTCTTATGTTTTAAAATGATTTTTGCACATACATGTTTAAAACATTATAAAATGTTCCTTTGTTCAAAAAATGCTCAAAATTTATATCATTTTTTTTTGCTACTTGTATCTTGAAGTTTTGGTGTTTAAATCTTTGAATTTAATTCATCTTAAGTTAAAAAAAAAATCAATCTTTTGGCAAATGATCTTTTTATAATGATCTAAACATGTTTGAAAAAAAACATTAAAAATTTATGAATAAATTAAACAAATTTAATTTTAGCATAAACTAAAACAACGTGCAGAATTTTTTTGTAGGCACGGGTGTTCACGGCCTGTTTAATCTAGTCACCTAACCCATTCAAACCCGAAGTGGTTGGGTTCATGTAACAAGTTTATGCTATCAAACTCACGAACCAACAAACCCAACTGATTCAAAATATATTTTTTTATAATGTAGTTTAAGACTTTTATGTATTAATCTTAAAGTATTCCAAGTAAATGCAAGTGTTAACATTTTAAATAATAAAATTTAGTCTAAATGTTAGAATTTACCTATTTATTTTAAAAAAAGAAGTTAAATTTAATGATATGTTTTTTTTGAAAGGAAATTTAATGATATGTTGATCCAACGTAAATCAATCCGCTTATTATCTATTTATGTCGGTTCAGTTTGGCATAAAAATAAGATTTTTTTTATTCAACAAAAACCAAATAATGAGTTTAGCCAAAACCAACCAAACCTGTGTACATCTATATTTTTAGGGAATAAAAAGGTTATTAAAATTAAACAAAAGACTAAATTTAAAAGATCCAATTCTATAGTAATAAAAAATATTTTTAACTCTAAAAATCATTCGACATTGGAAATACATGAGACTCACCAATTGGAGACTTTTGAAGAACGAACATTTCATAAAAGGTCAAAATTTAAAACCACATCATGTAAAGATGGCGGCTTCTTGAGTTCAGCATGATGACGTTAACTTTGAGTTCACTCTACCAAAGCACGTGCAAGTGAAGTGTGCCTTTGGTTAGAGGACTCTTTTCACCCTTCAATTAACTGTGAAAACAATTTCTTTAATTAGAATAGGAGTGAAGTGAATGACCAAACTTTAACTTTGTCAAAAAGGGAATATAAATTCTATGACCAAAAAATAAGAAGAAAAAAGAACTTCTGTTTGTATTTGTGTGAATGAGTGTGGACAAAAAAATTAGTTCGTGCAAATATGGTTGGATTTTAAACTATTATGAATTGAATGCTCTCATACATGCTCATTGTAAGTAAAAACTATTTGAAGGTGGAGTGGTAGCTGGGAACTCACAAAATTAGGGAATTTTTTTTTTTTGTAAAAAATAAAAAATCAGGGAGTTTTAAAGAACAAACACTAATATTATTAAGAGTTCTTCCCTGAAAGAGATGAAACAGTTTATAATTAAAGGCAACTCATATCTTCCAAGCCGGTTTTATAAAGTTTAGTTATGTCCAATCTTAATTCTAAAATATATTGGAGCATATATCCAAGATCTTAAATATATACTCCCTCCGGTCTCAAATATAAGAAAAGATTCTTTTTTTAGGTTCATTAAGTAGTTAATGTATCTGGTCTACATTGTAAAGCAGATACATTAATTATTCAATGAACCTAAAAAAAGAATATTTTCTTATATCTGAGATCGGAGGGAGTATTTATAAATAGATACAAATTTTACCTTACAACTCGTTTTATGTGGTTGAGTTAGCTCAAACCCAAATTCTAATAACCGACTATTTTAAAGAGAAATGTTATTTAACACAAAAGTCAAACACCATATTTTAGGTTGGAGCTGACTTAACAATTTCTTCGATGAGTCATGCCGACAACACTCTTTTTTGAACACTTTGAAGGTGAGAAAAACACAAGAAGGGGGTTGAATTGTGTTGGCTTTTTCTTCGTTTTCTCCTACTGAAGTTACTGATCAGAAGCAGATAGAGTTCAACTTCTGAAGTGATAATCAGAATCTAAATGCAGCGGATAAAACAGAGAGAAAAGAAAGACACAAAGCAATTATACAGGTTCCTTCCACAAACCGGAAGTAGTCATGTCCCCCTTGCACTTTCAAGGAGAGTTCACTAGAAATGTAATATCTGATTACAATTGCTCACTGCTACAACTAGCAAGAGATTTCCTATGCTCCTGAACTAGATCAAAAGACTTCCTATACTCAAGCACACAAACAAGAGACTTCTATTCAAACAGAATTACAAAGAAATTTGTTTGAGGTTGAACACTTGATATACAATCAGTGGTGTTCACAATGCAAATCAGATACAGACTCTTATGACTCTAGAATTTCTAAGATATGAACTTTGATAAGAAATTTTAAGTGAACTTTTGATACAGAACAATTTCAACAGAGTTTTGGCACTAGTAAATTGTTGTTCTTGAGTCTTTCATGTGTGTCTGTCTGCACATCCAAACATCAGGTCTTCACTCCTTTATATAGAAGTGTGAAAGATACGTTGGAAATTGTCAGCACATCAAAAAGAGTCGTCTGAAGCTTGATCAAATCACCAATGATCTTTTGCCTGATTTGGTTATTGTCCTATGAAGGATCAATTTCAAATCTATTCCTAGTCTGGAGGAACACTGGTGCAGGCATAGCTGTTTTTCTTGTCCTGTTGCAGGCACAAAACAGAGTAGTGGAGATAGTGGTTGTACACTTCGTACAATTGTCCTTTGTCAACTCTCTCCAACGAAAAAGCATCCAATGTCTTCAAATCCATTTGAATTAGCCGTTGTTTTGTTCTTTCAGTCTTCTGCAATGCTAGACGAGATTAAATCATATGAACAGCCTTTGAAGCTTTAATTCTCTAAGCTTCAAATGATCTTCAGTTCTTCTGATGAAAACTGATTATGGTGATCTTGCTTCTGATGAGGTGCTTCTGATGACGTTAACACTTTGTCTTCAGAACCTCTTTTCTTCAGATGCTTCAAGCTTCCTTCTTGTTGATTTCATTGCTCTCATTTGTTCTTCCAGAACCTTATGCTTTAAAGAGACACTAAATTTTTGTATATGGTCCTGCATACTTGAACAAATATTAGCATATCCAATTGACGATATTTAATACCTTGTTATCATCAAAACTCAAAGGGTAATGTTAAACAGATTTTGTTCCAACACACTCTCTCATACTCACTTTCTTATTGATTTAAATTATTGTGGGCCTACACACTGAAAAATGGGTAGTACTCCCTCCAATACTACATATAAGAAAGTTTAAATAAAAAAAAATTGGTCCTATTTATAAGAAAATGTCACAAGTTTTAAGGTGTAATTATTGTTTAAAAGACTTTTCTATCCTTTAATTAATGTTTGTCTTTTTAATATTAGTGGGTGTATGTAATGCTTCACAATTTTTTATGAGTGTATATTTGTAAAAATATTCAAAAAATTGAAATAATTCCCTTAAAAAATATTGAACTAATTAAAGATTGTATTGGTATTGATATTTTTTAGTTTTCTTCTTATACTAAAGACCGTAAAGAGTAGAACTTAATGGTGGAACATATATTGATTTTATCCAACTAAAATGTAGGTGCCAGAGAGAATGTTAAAAAATAAATGTTTCTAGCATTTCTCTTTCTTCGATGGGAACAGGGGTGAATGACTCATTGTTTTACTTTTCATTTCTCAAAAATCAATTATTTGTTCGGTTCCGTGACGAAATTAAAAATCTTAATTAGGGGGTGATACTTTACTTACAGGTAAGGTAACTGGTACTATTGTCTTGCCTAAAAACGATAATTTGTCATGGGATATATATCTAACAATGTGATATTAAGGCTTGTAAAAATAGCGAATAGCTAATAAACTAACTTATAGCTGATGACTTATAGCTGATAGGTGATGACTAATGATTTATAGCTGATAAGCTAGTTGAACTGTTTGGTAAAAGTAGCGGTTCAACTAATTGATAAATGTAAAATGACATAAAAGGACACTCCTAATTTATAATAAAATTAAGTAGCGGTTTAACTAATTGATAAATGTAAAATGACATAAAATGACACTCCTAATTTATAATAAAATTAACATCTCTTAAGTATTTAAAATTTAGTAATTTAAATTGATTAATTTAATATATCTTTTTAAATATTATTTAATATATCTTTTATTTTATATATCAATATACCATATATAATAATTAAACATAACGATAAAATACAATGAGTGAAAGATTCAGACATAACAAAAAAATAAAACAAATTAATGGCACTATAAAATATAAAGACCGTTAAAAAAAATGACAATGGTATAAAGAATAGACGTGACAAATTGTACCAAAATATACTTAAAAAAAAAATTGTACCAAAAATTAGACAAAACAATCTTAAAAAAAAAAGACTTAAGAGTAAAACTGATCTCATTCAATGTTGCAATAAAAAAATAATTTCATTCAACCAAAAAATTGAGCTTTCATTTGCCAGCATTTAAAACATACCCATTTTATTTTAAATTATTATAAATTATGAAGGGTAAAACTGGATTTTAGATGAAATAATAAGGGTAGACTTGGAAGAAATAATGATAAGCTATAAGCTTAAACGCTGCTTGGAATAGCGTTTGAAAAATAGCTTATAAGCTCGTGAAATAAGTTATAAACTCGTAGTGAAAGACTGTTACCAAACGAGACTTTTTTTGTCAGACGAGCTTATAAGCTATCCGCTATAAGCTATAAGCTCGTTCAGTGGTCTTATCAAACAGACCCTAAATCAAACTTCTCCAAAATAGTTTTTCCATTTGATTGTTTTTCAAAGTTGAGAGTTTAATAAACAAACATCATTCTTTTGACACTAATATCCACAATAAGGACACCATGTTCAAAAATAAATTCTAATGAAGATACTCTATTTTTCTATTTCATATCATTAATCTTAAAAAAAAATTATATCCTCCCCAAATGGGATGTCCTATTTCATCTTTATTTGAAAATGAACCTAAAAAAGTGAGGTGATTTAACAAAATGGATACTTTTTATTGAATGTATAAGTGTTATTTTTTTTTTACTAAGCAAAAGATATAATTATAGAGTATAAGGGATACTCAATGTAAGTGTAAAATTGATATTCTTTAAAAAATTTCAAGAAGCTTCCAAAATAATTCCTGTTGCAGTGGAGCAAACATATTTTTATGTCAGGCATTGTAACCGGATATCTAAAGTCCTGATAACTAATTAACAGATTTTAAGTCTAGACACGATAATTTTCATTCTCATGTGTTTAGTCTTTTATACTCACATTTTTTTTCATAGCAAGAGTGTCGAAGCTCAACAAAGAAAAAAACTACCGTCTAATAAGACGTGGAGTAAAAATACAAGCTAAATTAGCTAAGAATAACACACTAATCTGATCAGACAATGCTCATATAACATTAAAGTGAAATTTCGATCACAAACTATACTTGCAAGAGCGTCGGCACAAACATTAACTTCTCTATACTCATGTCTTTTTAAATTATTGAAAATATAGTTAGTATCATCAGGCTTTTAGTTAGTAGTTAGTGGATGTCCATAAATAAGCTTTGATGTACTATTTTACTTCAACTTTTGTTAACAACTTTCTCTCGCATACGTATCAAGTGTTTTTATCCTCTCTTTTATTTTTTTTCTTCTCTCACTATTATTTTTGATGAGTAAAAAAAAACAAATAAAAAGATTTCTTAAAAGTTGTCAAAAAATAGTTATATAAATATCATTAGTCAATTACGAGAGGTTAAGAAGGTTAATCTGCTACTCCAGTGCAGATTCTTGCCGACATCAACATCGAAAGAGCCAAAAACGTGAATTAGAACAAAAACGAGGATAAGTGGTACCAACTAAAAATCAACGAGGAAAGAGATGAGACAAGTCTAATTGAAGTAAAGGCATTATTTCATTGTCACAACCCTTCATACATAATCAAATTTCAATGAGCATAGAGAGAACGATCAGAATGTTTATCCCTACTCGACTTTGCAATTAATAAAAATGTTTGCATTCGGACAATAAATGCCCACATCTGCTTTGGATAGTTTCTGAAAATTTAGTTTCTAATTAACATGAGAGTATCTCAAAAGATAAGTATGTCCTTAAACTTTATTTTTTGCCATTTTTAATATACTAAGAAAAAATATAGTAGTTCATAAAAAAAACAACATATATTGCTTTTAATGTGTTCATTTTATATATGAATATTCCTAAAAATACTTTTTTGTGTAGGCATGCATCAGACTATGATTTCTCATCTCCTAAGAGAAAAGGGATAGGAAAATACATGATTATTTATTATAGCCAACTCCAAAATTATAAAATAAATTAGTAGTATTCCTCCCCCATTTCAAAAGATTTATAGTCCTAGATTTTTTCGCACAAACTAAGAAAAACTATAAAGTCGTTCAAAAAAAAACACTATAAATAAGTTGAACAATGTTACAATTTTACAAACGTATCCTTGTTAAATATTCATTGTTGGTCAATGTTATTATAAATGTAAAGTAAAATACAATAATTTAGTCTCCGTAAGCTTAGCTTACTTGGTAAGGGATAACGCATTATGTATGCAGGGGCCAATGACACCCCACTGTTTCACCTTTAAGGTGAATTTCTTCAGCCGTTAGGCTACTTGACAAAAAAAAAACAATAATTCAAAAGTAGTTCAAACTATATTAATTTAAAAGATAAAATTGAAGGAAAAAAAAACCATTGTCATGTTAAGAAAGCAAAACGGCATTTATGTTAAACTTTTTTATATATTAGATGAGATAACAATGATTCTTTTTTCAACTTAATCAAATATCATGAGTTCGAATCCAACTTTCAAATTGAAGGAGTGTTAAATTTTTTGAGGAAGAGCTTTGCCACCTATTGTAGTTATACCCGACTTGAGAGATTAATCTTTATAGTTACGCTCAGATGAAACCCGGTTAAATAAAAAACAATTATTTTGGAAGGAATGAACTAATAATTAAAAAGTATATTTGAAAAAAATAATAAAAGTATCTACTAATTTGGAATAATTATATATTTAAAGATAATTTTTTTAAAAAGTGAACTTATATTTTAGGATCTATAATAAATAATATAGTGTAGTAATTTAGCAAAAATGGTGTGCAAATAGTAGAACCTTTCTATCTAGTCAAAAGCCAAAAATAAAATAAATGATAAGGAGCGCACTTGAGCATATTTCAATTGACAGAGACATTAAATTATACAGGACCGAGTTCGAACCCGAATCTAGTTACTTGACAAAAAAACAGTGAGCTTATTACACTCAAAACTCAATTGGGCTTTTGAAGTGTCAAATCGTTTCATCATCTGTAACGGTACAAAACACCCAACGGCTAAATTCATTTCATTCTTCCAAACAAAAAAACACTCTTTCATCTTCTCTTCCAAAAACGTAACCTAACAGTAACATACGAAACCTGTTCAGTGTCTGTTTCACAAAAAGACAAAATTTTGATGATGTTCTTCGTTGACCCATTATCGTGATCAAGCAGAAAAACGCTTAATTCAATCATGGGTGTTGGTGGTAATTTCTGGGAGTTGTTGAAGCCCTATTCACGCAATGAAGGTTTTGATTTCTTGAGAAACAAGCGAGTTGCTATTGATTTATCGTTTTGGATTGTTCAGCATAACAATGCTATCAAAACCCCTGTCAAGAAACCTCACCTCAGACTCACTTTTTTTCGGACGGTTAATCTCTTTTCTAAGGTTCTCTCTTATTCCCTTCATTGTGTTTTTGTTTCATGGTAATGTAGAGAATTAAAAGTTTTAATTTTTTTTAGCCCTTTTGATTATATTAGAAAAATTTAAGTGATTGTTTGGTTTTGGGTTAGTTTGATTATATGATTGTTAGAAAATGTGTTTTTACCTTTTTTGCTATGCTTGTGTGTAGTTCAGCAGCAATTGGGGCTTAATGAATTCATATGTTGATTGTTTTAGCTTCTTTGTGTATGAAATTTGATTTTTTTGGAACCCTTTTGATTATAAAGAAAAAAATTGAGAGATTGTTTGGTTTTGACTTTTGTGTTGTGTTTGAGTATGGTTTAACAGCAATTTGGGGCTTAATGAATTCAAATGTTGATGATTTTAGCTTCTTTGTGGACAAAATGTGGTTTTTTTTTTTTAAACCTTGAGATTATATAAGGAAAAAATTTAGAGTTTGTTTGGTTGGGTTAGTTTAGTTATGTGATTGTCAGGAAATATGTTTTTACCTTTTTGGTTATGTTTGAGTGTGGTAAGGTTCAACAGCAATTTACGGTTTAAGGAATTCAAATGGTTGATGATTTTAGCTTCTGTGTATGAAATTTGATTTGTTTACACTTTTAAAAGAGAAAAATTGAGAGATTGTTTTATTTTGGGTTGGTTTAATTTAATGATATTACAACAACAACAACCAAGCCTTATCCCACTAAGAGGGGTCGGCTACATGGATCAAATTACGCCATAATGTTTGGTTTAATAATCATGTTATTGTTATAAAACATGTTATTACCTTTTTGGTTGTGTTTGAGTATGGTTCAAAACCCAAATCGAAGGTTAATGAATTCAATTTGAATTTCTTATCATTGGTTGTATTTGAATTCAGTGGAGTGGAGTGGAGTTTGATAGTGGTAATCTAAATTATTGTTCTGTTTTTTTGTTTGTTTTAGTCTTGTGTGTTGAGTTGGTATGGAACAGTCAAACTAAGGATGGAAGTGATGTTTGATGATGATATAATTTTTTTGTTGTAGTTTGGAGCATTTCCGGTGTTCATTGTTGATGGGACTCCATCGCCGTTGAAATCACAGGCCAGGATTGCCAGATTTTTCCGATCTTCTGGAATTGAGTCGACTAGCTTGCCTGTTGCTGCTGAAGGTGTTTCAGCTGGGAGGAACAGTTCATTTTCAAGATGTGTTCAAGAGTGTGTGGTGCGTTAATTCTTTCACCTTGATGGTATCACAAGTCACAACTATATTTTTGCACTTAGTTGCTAAAACGTTGTTGCTTCTATATCTTATGTCAGAATTCAGGAACACTTATTTACCCAAATCTTATTTACTTTCCAGATGTAGATTCTGGTTTCTCTTTTCTTTTTTGTTTTGTTAGTTGTTCTTTTGGTCGCCTTTCCTTATAGCTATATGTTAATCGGTGATAGGAACTTGCTAAGCTACTTGGGATTCCTGTACTGAAGGCTAGAGGAGAAGCGGAAGCACTATGTGCCCAATTAAATAGTGAAGGTCATGTAGATGCATGCATCACACCTGACAGTGATGCATTCCTCTTTGGGGCGAAATGCATTATAAAATCTTTCTCTCCCAATTCAAAAGTAAGTGACCATCTTCATTGTATTTTCTTTATATTTCATTTCATCCTTCATCCATTATAACATAACCTTTGATTTATTTATTTGAATTCAGCGCTAGCATCCATTTTTGCTTAGTTTACAGGTTTTTACATCATATGGCATTTATTTAATGGTAGCATACTAAATGGTATCATGATTCATGAATCTTATTTCAGTTATAGGCTGACTACCTGAGTTTTGAGTTTTCTGGTTATATCTGTATAGGATACCCTATGCTTCTTTTTCCTCATCAGTCATATCAAGAAAATAATTCCTTATTCAATCTTCCATGATAGTTTGTCTTTTCCAAAAATTTCTGTAACTTAGCAATGTCAGACATTTGCATGAAAACAAACTTATTTTCTTAACTGTGTCAAACTTCTATTAGTTCTCATCTTAAAGCCATTGTGAGCTCTCATCTTTCCATACCTGCATTATATCATCTGCAAAAGCACGCCCATGGTAAATTTAGATTAATAGCTGAGCTTGGTGGTTTAGTTGATAAGAATACGGGATAACTGAACCAGAGAATTATAATGATCCTCTGGTAATACTTTTCTAATTTGCATCTTGCATTCCTACTCTCCCCTCCTCCTGTATTTTGGAAAGTTGACATGGTTTATTTTCTTTTCCTTTTTGCATGCAGGAACCGTTTGAATGCTACAATATGTCAGATATTGAAGCTGGGCTTGGATTGAAGAGGAAACACCTAATAGCTATCTCTCTTTTGGTTGGAAATGATCACGATTTGAGTGGTGTTCAAGGGATCGGAATTGATAGTGCTCTTCGTTTTGTTCAAGCTTTTAGTGAAGATGATATATTGAATAGGTATTAGACTAAATCCTTCTGAGTGAAATGCATATTTATCATTTGAAATTATTATATGTTACAGACCATTCCATTCATGTAAAGAAACCATAGCTGAGAGAATTTGAGAGAAAGTGATAATAGAAACTGGATTCTGAATTGTATCATAGCTTTCATGTTAGGCATGAAACAGTGGAAATGAAAAGAGATTTACATGAACAGAATAAAACTTTTGGTGTTTGTTGTCCTGATTGAATATGATCTTTAATGCAGATTACATGAGATAGGGAAAGGGAATGCTTTTCAAGTTCCGATCGACATTATAGCCGAGGAAAATATGGATATTGATGGGAACTCCCCAAATACAAAACAAACTCACTGCTCATTCTGTGGGCATCCAGGCAACAAAAGAGATCATATGAAGTTTTCATGTGAATTTTGTGTCGCGGATGACAATGAAGGTTGCTTGAAAAAACCAGAGGGTTTTAAATGTGATTGCAACTCTTGTTGTATGGTATGACCTCTAGATCGATTTTGTCACTGTCTGATTTGTTGAAGTATTTTGGAGTGCTTTGTCATCATATATGGTTTTTAATGTTTTTTTTATTATATTTTTGGCCAGTAAAATAAACTTTTTCTAATACATTTTTTTAATAGTTTTTAAAAGCACTGAATGATATTTGATCGACAGAATAGGAAACATAAGGAGCAGAAAAAGATGGAAAATTGGCACACAAAAATTTGTGACAAGATTGCAAAGGAGCCAAATTTTCCAAAGGATGAAATCATTGATATGTATTTGTGCAATGACAATGGTTACTTTTCCGGTACGTTAACTGAGATGGATATTATTAATCACATTTTTTTTCTGTATATGATTGATCTGATACAGTTGTTTTTAAGTGTATATTATTGTGTCTGTGACTCATTTTATATTTACATTACTTTGTTTACAGCGAATGATGGTCCTCAGATCTCCTGGGAAAGACCGAATATGGACCTTTTGGTTGATTTTTTAAACTTCCATCAGAACTGGGATCCATCATACATTCGGCGGATAATGTTTCCTATGTTGTCAACCATCTTCTTGAGGGAAATGGCTACAACTCCAACCGATAGTTTGCTATTTGGACAGTTTGAGTTTGATTCTTTAAAACGTGTGAAGACGAGATACGGATATCAGTTTTACGTTGTCAAATGGAAACGTGCAATGGGAAATATTGCCTCTAGAACTCCGGCAAATAAATCTGACATGCAAGAAGATGTTATAGAGCTTGATGTTGATGAAACAGTGGATCTACTTGACGATTGTGATTTTCCCCAGATTTGTGAAGAAGATGGATGTAGTTTTCTGTTGACAGATGAAAATATGGACCTTGTTGGGGCTGCTTACCCAGAAGAAGTGAAAAGGTTCCGGCAGGAACAGGTATTTATTATTTCATATCTAGCGTATGGTTTATCAACTATCATCCACTTTTGTTGGTTATGAATCATAAAAGAGTGCTAATGATTAGCATCTAACTGGCTCAATTAACCACTTAAGTAAGCGACGTTAAACCGCTTAAGTGGTTGATTATTTTGACTTTTAGAATGATCTTGGTTTTACATATTTACATGATTTATGTACCCTTCTGTGTTGACTGTTGAGATATAAATGATTTAAATTTGCAGGAATTGAAGGACGCGAAACGAAAAAAGAATCCAAGCTCAATATCTCAAGAAAATGAGAAGTCCTCAACATCACCAAACTCAAAAGGTGTCCAGCTAAATATTACAGAGTTCTTCCCAACAATGAAAAGTAAACATAATCCAAAACATGGAGAAGAGTCATCATCATCCAAGAAAAATGATAGCCAAGACAGCGGAGGCTCAAAACCAAAGAGGAAATCGTCAAGTCCTAATATTCCAAAATCTGTTAGGCGTCGCCTTTTGTTTGACTAGTAGTGTGTATAAAATATGCTTTTGAGCATTGGATCTCTAATATGATATTAACTGATTTTTTTTTCTTGATAGAGATATTAACTGAATGTTGAAAAGGTGACAACAGACCCTTTTAATTTTGTGTTCATGACCAAGGGCAGTTTGTTCAGTGTGTATGTGTAGTTAACAATTAGTTTGGAATAATGTCATCAGTTTCTGTTTCTGTATTGTTCTTGACATCAAATTTATAAGAGGACAGCTACAATTCCTTTTGCATGCTTGTGTGCTTAATGTTGTGTAAGTGGGAGGGGGTGGATGAGGGTTTGAATTTGATGATACTGTAAATTGTAATGAGATGGTTCAAGTCTCTTTCAGTTTAACCAATGATTCTAGATTTCAAATTCAATTACGAAGTTACGGTAGTGGTGAAACTCATTATAATCCTATCATACGCGACTTAAGAGATTGATTAATCTTTGCACATAGCGTGCCTTAATATTCTCCCATATTTTTAAGAATCACTACAAGTTATAAATCATTTTAGAATCTACTTGGCCAATCTATTCAATAGTACCTTTGTCTATTTTATTTTCAAAAAGTTCAAACTATTCTATCGACAAAACAGATGGAACATTGATTCAAAAGAATCTAAAATTGGTCTCTAGTCCATATCAAGAATGGGTTTTATTATATTTATTTATGCAGTTTTTTTTTGTTGGTAAATATAGTTGAGTTGTTTACATATTTGGAAAGTGTGAAATAATATAAAATGTAAGTGGAACCCATTTGAAGAATCCAAACAAGTATGATGGATGTGGATACTCTTACAATCATCTTTTTTTTGTGGTGGCCGGAGTTTGAACCCCAAACCTCACATATATTATGCATTGTCCCTACCAACTGAGCTCAGCTCATGAGGACATCTTACAATCATCTTTGTCATCATGAGTGAGACGATGACTTGATCGGTGTCAATTTGACACAGAGAAAACAAAGAAAAATGAAAATAAACTAAGTTTTGAAACACTCATATTAGTGAACTAGGGAGACACGTTCACTGTTGCAAAAAAACACTTCCTCTGACCTCAAACGCGCCGCCTCCCCCTATTGCTGGTCACGATGTAGACGACGGTGGTGGTGGTGTGACGATGGTTCAACCGTCCACACCGCCTCTCGACCCTGATCTTCCGGTGGTTCGTCGGAAGTGCGGGTTTCCAGGCGCGTCTGTTTTGTCCGGCGGCTGCACCGGTGGTTTAGGTTCGCTCAGATTGCGCCGTCGTGACTGTTATCTGGTATGTTCTGTCTTATGCTCGCCGGATTTCTGCTTTGGGTTGCTCTGTCGTGGTATCTGGATCAGGTTTTGGGTAAGCTGTAATCTGTTGCGGATCAGTTATTTAAAACCACCACCGGCACCGCCACGGTGGTTAATCCCAGAAACGTGACCAGTCTGTGGTGGTTGAAAACGTCCTATTCTATTCTTAAAGGTGATGAGGGCTCGAATGGGTGTTATTCACACCCACTTTGTCGGTCCTTTAACTTTGGGTTGTGATTCAGACTGTGGTGCTTGAAAGGGCGATGGCCTTGTGATCGTGGCCGTAAACTTGTTGTGGTTTTCTTCGCAGTAAGTGGTGTGGACATGAAATTGGGTTGTTTCTGTGTTGGCGGACAATTTCATTTACCTGTGTTGTTACAAATGAACGATCTTTGCTATTGTTCGTAATTGTTAGGCTTGAAAGAGCATTGATGCCTGCTGTGATTTGCTAATAGGCTAATAGGGGGTTGTTGGAACATGAATTTGATCGTGTTGGTAGTCAATTCATTCGCCGTATTGAGAAGAGTAGATTCATCTTGGTCTGATGCTCGTCAACCTATATGGGTCTTTAATCCGTTTTGATCCTTTACATTAATGGTTGGTTCATGAATTGTTGGAGTACAGATTGTTTTGGACTCGAAAGAGTCGTCAATGCTTGCTGCGGATGGTGCAGGGAGTTTATGGTACGTGATCTGCTCTGTGTTGACAGTCAGTTCATTCACCAGCTTATAGACCCAGTTGGTGTTGGCAAACATCGTTTGTTAGAGTTGACTAGGGTAGAATCAAATGTATTGTTGTTCTTGATTGTATTTTCCTTTAGGGTTGACACACTCGAATTCACTGGGTTAGGTTTTATGTCCCCCCAGTTTTCATGTATTATTTTTCATTTTTTTAAATAATATATATGAGCATTTGACATGCGTAGGCTTAGAGCGGGGTGTCAACTTCGTTGAGACGTCCTCTATTCCTTACCTGTCATCTTGCTCTGACCTTATAAAAAAAGAAAAAAAGAAAACACTCATATTAGTCTTCTCTATCAAGTCATCATGTCACTTTCTAAGTCGATGAGAATTGGTGATTATAATATAGTTGTAAAAATTGTGATTAGAGTTCTGTATTATTTTCAATTGATGGTGCTAAGTGGACTATTTATGAAAGCTTGCTACTAAAAACTCCAGTAAAAATATGGAGAAAAAAAAATTTATGAATAAAAAAGATTAAAGATAAAATATGATAAGCATATATAAGCTATTTTTATAACTAGTTTGAAGATTGTAACGGGAATAACGAACAACTAAAAAACATGTCTCAATCTCTTTCTCACCTATGTTATCTTCAAACACTCCCGCCAATACCTCACAACGCAACCTTCAACTCCCGCCACAAACCACCACCGTCACCGCCGCCGCGAAATCCTACTGCCGACAAACGGAGTCGAAAATTCTACGTAGCGTGTGGCCGTGGAAACAATAGAGCTTCGACGACAAACAAAGACGATTACCATGCCACTCTCAAAGCTCTTAACTCCAAAGGCAGATCCCCTAAAAAATCTCTCGGCCAGGTGAGAAGGTTTCTGATGACCATTTTGTTGTAACACTTCAAAGTACATTTTTTTATTTGTTTGGTGATGAAGTTTTTTTGGGGTGCTTTTTGGGGCGTTTTATCGAACATGTGGTGTGCGTGTGTTGTTTTGTACTTAGGATTGTTTGGATCAACTTATTTGAGCTTATTGACTGATACAAACGCTTCAAAGACTGTTTGGGAGGACTTATAAAAACAACTTATGACATGTTCATAAGCTGTTTGAACTTATTTCCATGAGCTTGCTAGGATAGCTTATGAAAACAGTCTATAACTTAGTTTATATGATAAGCGTTTATACTATAAGTGTTTTTAAGCTGTTTATCCAAACTTGTGTTGTAGCACTCCAAAATCTGATTTTGTACTTATGTTTTGTTGTTTGGAAGTTATTTATATGGATGTTGCTTGCATACTTCATTGGGGAATTTTTATGGTGCACAAGGTTTTGTTTGTTCGTAGGGTGTTTTATTGTGACGTGAAATTTGTGTTTTAGCATTCAAAAATCGGTTTTGAATTTTTGTTTTTGTTTGGAAATGATTTTGCTGGACATTGTTTCAGGACTTCATTTGGGGATGTTTGTTGCAAAATGCATTTGCTTAAATTTGGGTGTTATTTGATTTGCAGAATTATATGTTGAACTCTGACATAAATGAGCAACTTGTTGGTGTGGCTGGTGTTGGGGAAGGTGATGTGGTGCTAGAAATTGGGCCAGGAACTGGTTCCTTGACCAATACTCTAATAAATTCTGGTGCATTTGTTCTTGCAGTTGAAAAGGTTTGCAGATTTTCATAGTAGAAGTTTAGAACTAGTTTTAATACAAAAACACACACCCTCATGCTTTCCATGACTCGTTTGTTTTTTCGAAGTTTCACAGTTTATCTACATGAAAACAGTTAGTTGTACATGTTTGCATGTGAATTTTGGAAATGTGAGCTTATTTGTATTGTTTTTTTCGTCTGTCTATGTCTATGTATAAACTTGTAGGTTGTGTAAAATTCCCAAATCTGTTATAAGTTGGAGTGATGATTTTTCATTGGTTTCTTTACTTCAACTAAAGTTTATGCTTCTCTTTCTTTCATGTGATTAGGATAAACACATGGCTGCCCTCGTGACTGAAAGATTTTCAAGTACAGGAAAGTTGAAGGTACATTTCATGATGATTTTGAACGTTATATCTCTTTTTGACATGCATTGCATGCTTGGGATTACTGGTACTCCTTTACTTGCCTTCTTTATTATTGTCAGAGTCTTGAACTAAATTTACAACTGTGCAGGAGCGTCCTTTTGAAATCACTTTAGCTATAGTTCCCTACTTTTTTGACAAATTATTGTTATTGCATTCAAAAGATCTTATGCCCTGCCTTGTAATTTCTCCATAGCTTTTTAGATTTTGGTTCATTAGTTATTTCAGGCTTTCTCATTATTTTGCTGAATGGTATTTCATCTTCCAATGCATATGTCATTTGTCTTGTTTTATGCTAAAATAGCGATAATTTAGGATAAAAAAATGTTTACCTTTTGTTAAAATGCTTGCAGGTTTTGAATGAGGATATCGTCAAATGTCATGTGCGCTCCCATATATCATCATTGGTTGGAAGCACAAAGGAAATAGATTCAGATACTAGAAAAGCAAAAGTGAGAATTCTGTTTCCTAAATTACTAAACAAAAATATAACATTATTTTGTCATTTGTCAAATTTTAGAAAGTGTTGGTCACTTGATGAAGGAGGATGACTTGCCCTTGAAATTTAGGTCCATTCATCACTCTTACAAAATATGAATCCCCGTTTCCACTTTGCATGTATAGCAGAGGCCAGAGGGAACTATGGTGGGTATAATGGGTATTGGGTCAGTTGCTTTTGGTTAGTTTGGACCTTTGTTTGGTGGGCATAAAATGAGTTGGTAGATTTTCCACTAATAACCCACTAGCCAGTGACTAAACACAGCGGCATAAACCTAAATAAAGTCATATGACAGCTTAACTCCATGTGTCCTAAACTAAGTAGCAACATTTTAACCATGACGTTTTGGCGTTTTCCTCTGCCAAATAAATTTTGCTAGATTATGCTAGATTATATGTAACTTGTTGTAAATCCTGAATGGTTTGTTCTTTGCAGGTGGTTGCCAACATTCCTTTCTATATCAGTACAGATGTGATCAAACTACTACTCCCAATGGGTGACATTTTCTCAGAAGTGGTTCTCTTGCTCCAGGTTAGAATTGATTCCTCGCCAGTCTAGTGTACTGTGTAATCATATCCGATTCACTATAAATAATTGTGTTCCTAATATTCAGATTCTGTTGGCCTCCTTTTTAATGTTCATGGTTTTGATTAATAACAGTTATTAACTAAACAGATCAAACTATTGCAGGAGGAGACTGCCCTGCGCTGGGTAGAACCATCACTCCGGACCCCTGAGTATCGTCCCATCAATATATTTGTTAATTTCTACTCAGGTGCATAAAAATAGTAGCTGAGTGCTAAGTATATTGGTCGACAGTTTCTATCCTTTTACAATCAAGTATCACAAGTTTTCATATGGTAAATCAAATAAAACTCATTAAACCAGTCAAGTTATGGAAAAGATTGAACTGTTTGACTGTGCTAAATCTGTGATGGCAATCATGATTCAAGGAACAGTAACTCAAACAAATCATTGTGAAAAAAATTTGGGCTTTAATGCTTTCCTGTGGTTTCTTAATAAGTTATGTACATCAAAATGCAGCTAGAGATTTTGATATCCATTACACCAAATTTGTATTTTATGCTGAACTCCTGACTCTCTTTTGCAGATCCTGAGTACAAATTTAAGGTCGCAAGAACCAATTTTTTCCCTCAGCCTAATGTAAGTAAGTGATATAGTATTAATATGCGCCTGAATGATCTTGGTTGTTGTATTTTGTTTTTCTTGCGCTTGAGAACAGATAAATTATAAAATATCTCATGCTATAAAAAGCTTTGCTCTCCGTGTGATTTTTTTAGGATAATCAATACATGCAAGAGACATTAGTTGTATATATGATTTTTGAAATCAAGAGAAATCTGTGTGTTTGAATTAAATTTTAAAAATTATTTTACTATCTGAAACTTCGTTTCAAGAAAGCGAAAAACTTGTGGCTTTCGGAATGTATATTTCTCACTGACCACCATAATAAATCTAAAACAAACTCACATGCCTGTTTGTTTTAGCTTTTGAAAGCTCTTGAATGAAATTACAGTTGAAGCAACAAAAGCATCTTTCGGTAAAAAAGTGCATGTACTGGGAAGTGCTTTTACCCATTTGTTTTCACTGGAATCTAAAACAAACTGTAAAGCGAAGTGGCTTATGAAAAATTTGCACTGGGACTTGTAAATTGATACCGTGCCACAGATGAGAGACATAATACAAACAGAAAAAGTATGTGATGCCCATGAAGCAACTATTTTTCAAGAATTTTTTTTATAGACACATGTTGGTTGTTAGTGTGTTATGTTAGTAGACATGGTTTGAACTCTGGACCTCCTACTCAAACTTTTCCGGGTGTCCCAGTTAAACCACTTGAGCTATGCCTCGGGTACACTATTTTTCAAGAAAGTGAAAGCCGTTACTGGTAATGAAAGTAAAGAAAACCATTTATTTAACTATAAAAAAGGAAGAAGGAACGTCAGTAGGTCCTGAAAAATGCAAGAGATATGGTTATTGGCCGTATATTACATATCAGTAGATTTTGTGGGTAGTAACAGAAATCAGACTGATTCATTTTCATGTTTGTCTAGGTTGATGCAGCCGTTGTCTCATTCAAACTGAAGCAACCTTCAGAATATCCCCATGTTTCGTCGAATAAAAGCTTCTTTTCAATGGTACCTTCCCTTTCTCCATCATACATTGTCATGCATGGAGTTTCTGAGGATTTTCATCTTTAGTTTCATTAAAGTCTTTTTGCACTGAAATATCCCTTTGTGTGCATTAATTACTGAAAATTTTATTTGTTATTTGATAATGTTATCTTCCAAGCTACTCTAAACAGAGATAATGTCACACACATAAACACCTCTTTCGCTGTTTTTCAATAACAGTTCAGTTCTATATACTTGCAGGTTAATTCAGCATTCAATGAGAAGCGTAAGATGATACGCAAGTCACTTCAACACATATCCACATCCCTTGAGATAGAAGAAGCTTTAGAAAGCATAGGTCTTCTAAGTACTGTAAGTTATCGGCGTGTGCTACACTGCTACTCTTTGTTATTTTTATTTTCATTTTATGCCCTTACTCACCGAATTTCACTTGTTCTGATATTTTGTTTCTCAATAGTTATGCTGACTCATGTGTTCTGATGTTTGTAGTCAAGGCCTGAAGAACTAACATTGGATGATTTTGTAAAACTGCACAACTCAATTACCAAAGAGTAGCAGTTTGCTTTTCTGTGATATTGAAGACCAAACTTTAGCAGAAGAATGTCCCAAAGATTCCCACATTCACAAGGTTTTTTGTTGCAGCAGATACATGATTCAAACAGAGAACGAAAGTATTGAGAGTCATGACGAATATACTCGAATCCCACCAGTTTTCTTCAACTAATATTTCAAGATTAGGGGCATGATGTTCATAAATGATAGAAAGATATTAGGTTCATTCCCCGTGCTGCATCCATTTGTACTTGTGTATAATCCTGTAAATTTCACTGCCATCAAAGGCACTTGTAGCCAAGGTTTATGAAACAATCCGCAATCATGATTGTGACTGTTGCGGCGAAAAGTTTTTTTTGTCTCTGCAACCTCAATTGCAATCTCATCAATCGTATTTGACTGCAATTTTCTACAATAATAACAAGTATTGCAACGTGACTGCAATTCAAAATCGTGTTTGTAGCTATTCTTGAAGCTGATACAGATGTTTTCCAGTTTCCATATCATAAAGGAAAACTGAAAGCATTTTTCATTTTTACTCCAAAATCAATTAGCTGAACATTATGTAATGTGTAACCAATAAAATGAGTTAAATTGTATTTTTCTTGAACGAAACCACAAAGATAATTAGTACCCAAAAAATAAAATCAGTAAAGAACTAGCATAACATAACATAACATAACATTTGTTTAATTTATGCAGCCTGATCTCACTTTACAATACATCTCAAATCTTCTATGTCTAAAAAGCATATTCATCAACAAAATTAATCTTCCTATTTCCTAAACAAAAAAAGGGAACAAAGCAAAATATCATCATCATCACCACATCAGCCATGAAACTGATACACAAGGTCCAATGCCCTTAACTTAACAGCATGTGGATCATAATCCTTAACAAACCCATCATTGGATAATCGCTTCTCCTCCACCCGGGCCGCCGCAGATGGCGACAAAGGCCGTTTTGGCCTCTTGTTTTTGATGAAGCAGTCTCTCAATTTCTGCTCAACCTTGTCAATTGTACACTTTGATGTCTCTTCATCATCACCATCATCATCTTCTCCATCATCCCCCAGCTGCATAGGAGCAGCACCGTTGGCAGATGAGACAGAGTTTTCCGGCACCGGAGGAGATTGAAGGGTGGAAAGGAAGGCGGTGAGATGGTGGTGAACATGGTGTAAGGAAGTATGGATTTGATTGAGATGAGATGGATTTGATGATGGTAGTTGTTTTGCCATGAAAGTGGCTTGTTCAAGAGAAACTATGAGTTCTGATAGTGATGATGAGTGTGGTTGTTCTTCCATCATGAAAATGGAAAAGGATCACTTTTTTGTGTTTTTTGAAGGAACAATGTTACATAGTACAAAAGGGTGTGTTTGTGTGTTAAATAAGCAAATAAGAAACAAGAATAGTGTGTCTTAGGTTTGGTTGGGTTGCAGATATTATTGTTGAATGTTGATGATGTTTTTTTGGGGAGTTACTGATCTGATATTATTATTGTTTGGAGATGTGGATAGTTCAATTCAATCTCTTTCTTCATTTCATTCACACCATCATATTCACTGCATTCTTTGATTTTGGTAGTGTGCCCAATAAATAATTCATATTCTCATTGCTACTTTATCCTCTCATTATTATAAATAAAATTTTATTTTTTTAGATACATTCAATATTTTTTTTGTTACATATTTTTTTTGTTACATTAGATACATTGAATATGACATTAATACATCTAAAATAATAAATGTCCCAAATTAAAAAAATTGTTTTACAATACAAATAGGGCATTAATGTTATTTTTCTTATTATAACATTAACTATTTATAACTTTATTTTCATTCAATTATTTAATTTATTTTTACGATACTATTTTTTAAGAACAATTTTGTATAACGACTCATAATATTTCTTTATGTACAAAATTAATTACGTTTATTAATATGTGTGAAATGGTTGAAATGGTTTATAATTGAGGACGGGTGGGTGGTGTAAGTAATTATAGTCTCATTATTGTTTCATTTGATTATGTATGATTCATGAAAATGATTAATTGCGTTAATTTTATTGATAAAATGAATTTCATTTGTTAAAATAATTAAGTGGGTAGAGGCGCAATAAATAAGAATATATAAATGGAAAAGTAATAATAATAATTTATTTAGTAAAAAATAATAGTTAATGCTTCTTTTGGTCAAGATAGTAGTTAATGCTTTATTGGTATTTTAAAAGATAAATAATATGAGACAATAAAATATTACAAATAGGAGATATAATATGAGTTGGAGGAAAAACTGTTTAAAGTTTAAATTATTTTTTATTTAAAAACATTTAATAAAAAAAATGATCAATTGTATTTTTCTTTTTGAAAGAAAAATGATCAATTGTATTATTTTCTATGATAAAATAAGTATTATTTAGTAAATTATCTTTATTAATATAGTTGTTAATTTTTTTTTGTGTTAACCATCTAGTTTTCAGGAAAAGGAGTTCTGATAATTCAGAGTTCATTCAGAGTTTGAACGTGAGGTGAGTATAGTGCGACTAATGATTGTTTTATCCAAAAATCGAACTTGAATTCCCCTGAATAATTCGTCTTATTGTGGATCTCATTAATTACTTGAGTCAAATTTCTTATCTAATATATTAATTAGTGTACTAGTTAGATAAGTTAATATTGTGGATCTCATTAATTACTTGAGTCAAATTTCTTGTTTAATATATTAATGGGTCTTGCTAACCAATGCCCTCAGTGGAATAGTTAAAGAAACTAAAAGTAGTAGTTTTGCATTGAAAATTACAACTTTTTGACTTTTACAAAGTTGAATTTAACACTTTTCACCATTTTCCAACAATTTATTTCTATTTATGTTCTCTTAAACAATGCTCCAAGAGTAATGCTTACCATTCGGATAGCACTTGTGTACCATAATGATATATATCATTGTCCAATTAGAATGTGCCACGTGGCACATCCTTTAAAAAATTATATCAAATAAAGCATTTATAAAGTAACATTGGTAAGTGGCGCACTCTAATTGCCCAATGGTATATACCATTGGTACCTTAATGGTACACAAGTGGAATCCATTAGCATTCTCCTATATTAATTAGTGTACTAGTTAGATAAGTTCCGGTAGCGACTAGTTAAATAAGTTAAGATACTATATAATATAAGTAATGGGGAAAAAAATAATACTTTATAACTAATGTAAAATAACAAAGTAATATGAGACAAAAGAAAGTAATGTAAGAGTCATTTTGTGGAACACATATTCAATTTCATGTGATTTGATTGTAAAGACATTTGATGTGCTTAAGATCCACGATTTCTCAATTCTCTAAGGTATAATGTGTATGATTTTTGCAATTAAATTATTTGACTAAAAAAAGGCTACTCAAGATATGTTTCCCTCATTGGTTTAAAATCAATTGAAAATAGTCGATTTAATGATTCATAATTTAAGTTTGCATTGTGAATCCAATTTATTGAATTCAAAATATGAGTTGTTCAATCTCTCTGATATATTGACTGCATTGACTTGATGAATTCTTGACCGCAAGGGATCTAGGTCCAGAGAAGGCAAATATCAACTCAATGCTATTTTGCAAGCTACAGTACCCATCTAACCCCAAGTACCTCAACAGACATTGGATAAATTGCAAATGTCTTTTGTCTTTCTTTCTTTCTGCACAACACAAGCACATCAACAAATTCATGTGAAAATGGCACCTCAAGAACAGAAAGTCAATTGCAAGGAGGTTTGATTAAATTTGAAAGACCAAACCATTTCCTGAATTAAGATTAAATTTTTTATAGGATGCCATGTCAATTTATTGAGGGAATGAGTACACTGATAGGCTAAAACCTTGCTAATCCAATTCCAAAATGACTCTACTAAAAAACTAAACAAATTGAGCAATGGAAAACAACATTCATAGGATACTTTATGCCAAGAACAAGATTTAACTCTTTAAATTCTATACAGTATTTCCATATATAGCTTAACAGATAAACATGTTTTTCAGGATACATTTGGTGGCTCAAATTGCCAATCGAATAATTGAAAGACTGGATCTACAATCATATGGGAAAAATCATTACTTAATTGGTCATTAGAGAAATTTTATAGTATTGAAGGGAAAAAAATATTAAATCATCAGAGAAATGTAAAAGAACAATTATAAATATTCTACGACAATTTTAAATCATTTCATTTCTTGCATATTGACATATAGATCAATTTAGTATCAAAATTTTCTAGATCCTTCCTAGTACAAGAAGCATCATTCAGAAAATTTCTGATACTGAGAAATTTGTTTAATCTGTTCTGCATAAACAAAGAGTGGTGTGTTAAATAAATTCCATCAAAACCTAGGCCTGCATATGCTACAGAAGGATATCATGTACATCTCAACTGCAGAAAACCACTGTTGGCATGGCCTGTTTTACATCACCAAGTGAATATGAAAGGCATAATAAAGACAGAATTTGAATCCAATCTAATTAAAAGCATTATTCTATAGAAGCAGAAAATGATCACACTGGACAGGTAGATTGTTTCCTCAGCTACATATCAATGCAATAAAGATGAAAAGTGTGGCCACATTTGGGCGTGATGTGCAATATTTCTATTTCTGCCAAAAATATTTATCTGTTCACTGGATCCTTTTTGCATAAACTTATTAATCTATCAAGGCATTGTTGCAAGATCCAAAAGAAACATAATTTTTTTGTCCCAAAGTGTAAAACATATGTTGCAAGATGGATCTATTAGTAGTCGTCATCATCATTCAAAACACCGATCACCTCATAATAATCCTTCTGGAGAGCAGCAAGTTCTCGACAAGTGTCTGAGAATTCACCTTCTTCCATACCCTCACATGCATACCAGTGCACAAAAGCACGTTTAGCATACATAAGATCAAACTTATGATCTATCCTGGAAAACACTTGAGCAAAACACATCAACACATTCACATGAAAATGGCACCTCAAAACTCTAGCTTCTTTGACACCATGAAGACTCTAAGACACCACCATGCACACGGCTGATAACTGTTACAAATAAGTAAATTGAGCCAACCTATGATTATGTCATTAAGGACCTAATTTGGCCTCTAACTGTCATAGATTGAACAAGATGAACAGAAAGTCAACTAGAGCATATTTTCTTTATTCAACAATGATGGAAAACTGAAAAGTGTTTCTCAATTTCCAAAAAGGTTTGATACATCCGAAGAATCAAAGCATACCATGTATTTTGGTAAGAAAGTTAAGCTTTTTAGGATGCTGAGTCAATTTCTTGAGGTATTGAGTACACCTATAGGCTCAAAGACTGTCTATAATAATAAAGTGTCAACTCAGTCGTAGAAGTTTGACTTTATAACCTCAAAGAATGGGGTTTAAATCTCCTCTGAGACGCTTGTAAATAACTATTAGTAACACTTTAACGAGTAATAGTTTCCCCTTCCCCATACGTTCTTTAAAAGAAAACTTGCAAATTGCTAACCCACTTTCAGAATGGAAAACAACATTCGGTGTCACAAATTTATCATTGCAATAATTGAAAGATTGGATCTACAATCAATCATATGGGGGAAATCATTGCTTAATTGGTCATCAGAGATATTTATAGTTTTGAAAAAGAAAGAGAAAAAAATCATAAAAAAGAAAGTTTTGTACTACAAGTCATTCTATTTCTTGCACATTAGTATCAAAATTTTCTAGATTCCATCCTAGGCCAAGAAGCATCACTGCCGAAAAAGTTCGCTACTGAAAAATATTTGTTTAATCTGTTATGCCTAAACAAAGAGTAGTATGTTTGCTAAAGGAGGCAATGCTATAATCAAAATTCAAAAGAACTTAAAACGTGGTGTAAAATAAATTTCATCAAAACCTAGGCCTGCATATGCTACAGAAGGAAAGATATTATGTACATCTCAGCTGCAGAAAACCACTGTTGGCATGACCTATTTTACATCACCAAGTGAATATGAAAGCCATACAAAGACAAAGAATTTGAATCCAATCTAATTAAAAGCATTTTTCTATAAACCAGAAAATTATCACTAGTATCTTTTTGAGAGCAGAACAATCCCTTTAGCTATCTTAGATCATTGCCTTGCTTCGGATTCTCCAGAAGTTGGTTGTATTGAGTTAACAGCATTAGTTTCACCGTGCCTCTCAATATCTGTGTTCCTTTCGGATGCGTGCGACTCGTCAAGAGGTTGGCTCATGGTGAATGTCACAGGTCTCACATGTTTTGTTTCGGACGAATTTTTCAATGGAAGACGGCACACTGGACAGGTAGATTGTTTCCTCAGCCATATATCAATGCAAGAAAGATGAAAAGTGTGGCCGCATTTGGGCATGATGCGCAGTATTTCTCTTTCTTTGTAGTCTGCCAGACATATTACACACCTGTAGAAGCAAACTCGGTTATTTATCTATTCATTGGCTCCTTTTTTCATAAACTTATGTGTAAATTATTTCTGTAACAAAAGATAAAATAAAGTCAACTTGTTTACACATAAGTTATACATTGTTTTCATAAGCTATCCTGGAGATCTTATGAAAATAAGCTGAAAACAATGTATGGATGTCATAAGCAGTTTTCATAACATCTCCAAACAGTCCCACAAATGCTTATGTTAGAAGCTAAGCTCAAATAAGTCAATCCAAACAGACCATTAATCGATCAAGTGTTAGTTTCATATCATAAGCTCTTGTCACAAAAAAGAATAATGTTAAGTAGCAAGAAAATGATATCAGTCTACAACAAAAGGTTTAAATACGAGGAATTTGTTCTTTATGACCTACAAATGATAGAAAAGACTTAACTGTGTATCTTCAATGGAACTGAAAGCCTCTTGATTGAACTTTAAAGTAGGGATTGCTTCAATCAAAACTGGTTCAGTGCCAGGGTCATTAACATGGTGTTCTGGCTATCAGGAAACGACGGAAAATTAAATTTAAAGCACCAAACCATGATAGGTTACAAAATGACACAAACCAAATTATGAATCAGACATTATATTTTCTTGTGACCAGCTACTGTTTGAAGGGTCAAAAAACATTCTAATTCATGAACTTGAAATTATATGATATATTTACTGTGAAAAACTATTCACTATAAGGAGGATTTGAGAAGCTAAAACATACTATCTTACGATTCTTACCACATAGCTAAAGAAAACAGTTCATACATCAAACATACATAAATTCTTTTGGTCTTAACCATCTGGTTCTCAGGGAAATGGAGCTCTCTTAATACGGAGTTCGTTCGGTAAGTAAAATATGGTCAAAGATTATCTCAGCAGGATTCAAACTCGGATTATATCGAATAATTCGTGTTTAATCGAAACTTATTAACCACTTGAACTCAACCACTTAATTATATACACATGAGTGTATAATCATTAATTATATAGGTAAGTTAAAATTATTGTTTTCTGGAAACAGAATGCAGCATTTGCATTAGAGCCAGAAATTAAAAAGCAACAAAAAATTGTACATATCCTTATTTCACATATACTTCAAGTATTGGATCAGATTTAATATCTAGGACTCATCATGACCAAACAAAACTGAGATTATAGTATTACTGATAAAATTTTCATAAAAAAAACTTAGCAAAGTGCTCAAAACCAAGTCATGATTATAAGCAAAAACAAGACAGAAGGAGGGTGCATACAGAAATTACCTGTTCTATATCATATCTTGATTCAATCTCATACATCATCCTAGATTCAACACCACCTCTAAGCCTTCCACAAATTATTCTAGTACAGACAAACACAATGAAAGTGGCACTCATGCCAAATCCAATAACAGTTGTAACCAAATTTGTCCCTGAACCCAACATCTCCAACTACCAAAAATCAACCTTCAACAAAAAAAAAAAAAAAAAATTAACAAATTTTTAAAAAAAAAATAAAAAAAGAAAAAAAAAAAAAGAAAAAAAAAAAAACTTCACAGATTTTTCAACAAAATATCAATAGTGGTGACACATCAAAGAGAATATGAAAGAGCCATGTTAGAAAAATGGAAACTTTTTTGATGTCAGAGTGAGTATATAAGAAAACAAAAGGAACCCATGAATTTAAGAAGGAAGATGAGATTGAAGGTGGTGGGGGGAACAGAAACAGCCAACAATAGGTATAGGTGAGAGAGCAGTGGAGAAATAAGACTCATTGATTTTCTCTCACTCTTAGAACATTTTGGTGGGGTCCACTGCATCAGATCAGATGGACCCACTTGAATGTAAATAGAGAATCCAGATTCTCAGTGTATACGGTGAAAAGATTCGTGATCTTTGGATTGAGATCGGACAGTCTAAATCTCAAATATCTTAATTTAAGTTTGGTAACTCTAATTTTGATTTCTTTATTTTTAATTGCATAATTTTTATTTTATTTTAAAATGTTTTTATTAATTTGTGATTTGATTGTCCAATTTAATGACGTGACTATCTTTATAGTCAGTGATTTGCATGAAAATGAATGGTTTAATTGTTAAGATACGGTGTTAAATTGGGTCATGATTCAAATAGAGACAAGCAAAATCAATTCCAATGATACAAGAGTTCAGAGAGGACAATTTATTGTCATGTCATCAAATTGTATGGTCAAAATCATGGATTGGTAAAAAAAATGATAAAGAGAACCAAAATTGCACAATTAAAAATATGGGGACCGAAATTGCGATTTTATCAAAATAGGAGTACCAAAACTACATTTAAGTTTTTTAAATAAAACCAAAATTTGTTCAAGATTTGGATTTTTTTTATTGACCAGACGGTTATGGATCTTTTGACTTCGTCAATGCATGTAGACAAGAACTAGGTTTTTTTTTTTACGGTTGTTGTAGCGTAGTGTAGTTGTAGGACATGTTAAGGTTTCACATTTGATGAGACAAGACTTGAACATAAGCTTATAAGTGGAGTAGTTCTCAATTTTCACTTTATAAGTCAGCTATATAAATTTTCACTCAAAAGAAAAAACCAAATATGTAAATTTAAATTAAATCAGCCTAAATTCTTAAAAAGGCTTTACTAACTTCTGTCATAATCACACATGTTAAAGAATTTAAAATTAGCAATTGCGTAAAGATAAAAACAATATTTTAACTTAAAAGAAAATAAAAGAAAACTTTTAAAAAGTTAAATATACAATTTTTTAAGATTAATATTTCTATAGCTACTTTATTAACATTTGTTTTTAGGCACATTTAGCTTTTGTCATCACTGAATCACATGCTATCATTGTTTATGGTGAATGGATTTGATGAAATCCATGCTATCATATCACCACTATTGAAATAATTAGAGATGATATTTTGTTTTTTAGGGGAAATAATTAGAGATGATCGTCACATGATTTTAAAAAGGTAAAAATATCTCTTGAAATATAATCTAACGGTACAAGATGCATATAGTTTTATTAGCCAAGATGTTGGAGTGTTTTAGATCGAACGGTTGGAAGTGGATATAATAATTTTCGGCGGCAAAAGATCTTAACGGTAAAAAACAGTGAATGAGGGAATACAAGATTGTTTATAGATTTAGAGGATCTGATCTGACAGCTATCAAACTACCTTCACTCACATGCCTTTCACTTCACAGTTCTCGATTAGGATAAGTACCATAATTCATGTCTTTTGCCTATTTCTATTCTCATACAGAATTTAGATTTAACAATGTGAGGTACTACTATATGTTCAAAATTTCTCATCATTCAAATCTAGCAAATGGTTGGTTGAATAATATAGTTGAAAACTGATATTTCTACAGCATATTATGACAATTTTATTTCATACTCACGATATTCTTACTTTTTCTATTTGAGTTTTGTTATATGATATGAATATATATATGATGCGAAATACACAATGCATGATCAAATATAATACATTATGAGTAGAGGTTTTATGTTTTTAAAATAGAAAAGTGACACATGTTTAAAATCAAGATTGAATCCAATAGTTAATGTGTATTTGTTTCTTTTCGTTGGCAATTCCCTTATAACATTACTCAATATTTTTGTTCTTAAAAGAAAAAGGAAGAAGAATGTTGTCCCAAAAATTATTCTAAAATGGTTGTATGAGTAGCATTACTCAATATTTTTTAGGTTACATAGAAATATTCTTGTGCTTATTTATAGGACTAAATCTATTCTCTTAAAATATCAGTTTCTAACTCAACTTAAAAAATTGTCAAAATTATTAGATAAATCAGGTGATCATGATTCGAAACTTAATTCCTTCACTTATGTGTGTCAATTTTCAATAGTCATTAGTATCGTTTTGTCTATTTACCAAAAACATAAACGATTTATTTAAGACATCTTTTCCAACATGCAAGTTTATGGAAGAAGATCACTAGAGCAACTCCTACGTTCTAACATTCCTGAATTTACTTTAACAAAAATATTAACCCATCATTAGCATTAGAATCCCTTATAATGAATAGTACTTGGTGAAGTTTATTGGGTAACAAACCAATATGGTTGCTCATATAAGATGAGTTTCCTCTCAATCAAATTTTGTCAACTCGCAAGAACCATAAAACAAGTTGCAATGATCCAATTTTTTGCACATCGAGTTCACCTCGCCAGCAAAGCACGTCTTTAGAATAAGGCTCATAATTCATAAATGTTTGAGAGAACTTACCACTTGTATCAATTCATTGTTGGTTGACATAGATTTTCTTTATATAGTAGTATTATACTCCCTTATATTACAATGAGTGATATTTTTGCAGGGAAGAAAGTCTAAAATAAATGTTATTTTAAATACTTTTAATTTTCAATACAATGCTTATTAATTATTTTTTTTTTCAATATCATTAAGTCAATAATTTTTACTTTACATTTACAGTAATGATGAATACCTCCTTAATAAGGTTAATTTGACAAAGTTATCATTTTTTTTTCATTATAATCATTTTATTTATATGTGTGAAATAAGAAAACACATGTCCTTTTTTAACGAGTTAGAGAAAGCTGAAAAGAGTGATTCTTGCTTAACAAAAGAAGAATGTGTGCACCTCACATTTAGGGGAAACAGTAATTAATTATGCAATTATTATAGACAAAAACAAAGCTAAAAAAGTCCAATCAAGACAGTACATATTCTAATCTCAGATTTAGAATATAATGCACTGCATCTTGCCTCGAAATAAGTTTTTTGTTTTTTTAGAGATTCTTCAAAATAAGGTTAATTTGTGTTACTTGCCACTTAGATTTAGAATATTAAATCAAGCAGGTGACTAGATGAGAATACTTGGAGTCCAGACAAGGTACTTATTCCAATCTCAAGATTTAATTTAATTGTTAAACTTAAAATAATTCAGGTTTTGCTTTTTTAGATCTCTATAATACATACTATATGTGTTGTCATTATTGCATGATTGAAACATGAGTATAATGGAGGTGTGCTTTTTTTATCGGATGCAAACTAGTTTTACATTATTGCATGATTGAAACATTAGTAAAAATACATAAGTTCATTTTGTAATCTTATCTTGTTATAAAAATAATCGGAAGTCTGTGTTTGATATCACACCGGATACGTCAGAATTATAGTAATCTACCGTGATTTTTTAAAAGCTATATTATGTAACTTCTATAAAATTACGATGTATTACCATGATTATGATATATGATATCAAACACGCACTACACAATATTTTTATTGTATTATGGTGTGAACTAGTTTACATTGATAATGCATGTCTTCTTTCTCGTGAAAAAATAAATTAATACCCGATTGCATGCATTTAGTAACTTGTAAATCAAATGAAAGGAATGTCTTAAAGTCAAGAGGTTAAGGAATTTTTCAATTTTGATATGTATTTCAAAATTTTCAGTTTTCAATTTAAATAGTTGATTTCTGTTCATGAGCAATATTTCCAATTAAGGTTCTATTAAGAAGCTGTTGACATGCAAATAGTTCATTTCCAATTAAGATTCTATTGAGAAGCAGTTGAAATGCAAATCAAATGCAGAAACATTTAATTCAAATAGTATTTCCATTCCACCAACCCCATAATCAAAGACTCCCATATGTGTAGGTCAATGAGACACATGGCTTCTCATGAGTCACGTGACAGGAAAAATAATAAAACAATATGTCATATAATGTATAATAATTAGATTAGATTTGATGATACAAATTCAAGCACTCGTAATCCAAGAAAGAAGGTAGGAGGAAAAGAAGATATGACACTAGCCACTAAAGAAGGTACCAGATTTTTGCCTTGTTATATAATATAATTATATATTTTTAGTCACATTGTCAATAGTCAACTATGTATATAATTTTGGAAAAGATATGCACTTCTTCAAAGTATGAAACTCTTAAAAACCACTTAAGATTTTCTCATCATCACTATAAATTTTCTAATAGAAACTTCTTTGTGTTGCACTGACTCGAAGTATGTATGATATGTATCAAACTTCCACTAACAAATGGAGGATATACATTTGTTGGAGTGAAACTGAACTCAAATTCCTCAACTAATGTTTCATAGTCAAATTGTGTGCATGAAAAAAAAATAGTGGTAATTGGGAGGTACCACCTTACCAAAGATGGACAATATCAAGTTCCTTGACAAATATTAGCCGTTAACAAATTTAGTGAAAAATTCAAACCAGTAACACAGTTATATTATAAAAATAAAAATAAAAATAAAACATAGGATATATAAATCAAGGTATATAGTTATAAGTTCTTCCAGTGATATGAGTTACGAGACAAGAAAATTCAAAGAGTCATGATATTGGGTACAAAGTTTCTAATGTCGCTTAACAATGACTAATCTCTGTCGAAGAATATGTAGGGTACATAAGCAAGTTCTTCCCTTTTGATATAATTTTTTGAGCCTTTGATCACATGTTTTACCACTTAGATCGATCTATTGTTAGTGAATAAATTTGTATATCTTATAGTATATGTGTATAAATTTTTACATAAATTATTTAAAAATATCTAATATATATTGAATAGTCAAATTACCAGCTCAACTTGTATGATGTGTCCCTTGCCAACCCAACTTTTGTGGGAAGAAGCAAATTACGATTTAGCAAAATTCACAAGTGGCTCCTGTCAACAACAAAAATCACAAGTAGAAGATTGCCATAATATCAATCTTTTTCAATAGCAACATGTGTTTCATACAAGGAAACAACCCATATGTACCATATATCCAGCCCCAAAAAGAGTCCTTTGTACCAAGTTAATCAATTTGAACTTTTGAAGTACTAAACAAACATCAAATCTAGGTGAAACAGAAAATACTTGAGGTAAAGTGGTAAACATTATATAAAGTATATGGAAAAGTTAAATAAGTCTCCAATTCATCACTGTTTCATCTCAATTATTATTTTACTGTTCAGCTTTTCGGTTATGTGCTGAATATTTTCTAACACAATCAATTTATTCGCATGAAAAATAAAACACACTCACGTGATCATCATGACATTTATTTTTTCTTGGACCATGATGTTGCATAAGTGATAATATTGCATATTCCACATAAAATAAGATAGTGTGACATTCATTTGTATTACATTTATTTTTTTTGGTTTAATTGTTTTCAATTCACATTTTAATGAATTTATGAAGACGAGGTAGCGTTGTGTTAGGGCTAGACCCTTTTCATGAGCGCCGTCATTATCATCATTTAGCTTTGCCTTGCAAAACGTTACAAATGAGGTGCATAGGTTTAACCTTCCACAACACAACCTCAAGAACGTGTAGGGCATGTTGACGTGTCTGATGAACCTTCATCAAAGTCAGCAAATCACTCCTCCTTTGAGGTGACTATGCCAGAAAGCACTACTCTTTCCTCCACATAGCAATCCATTGTTACAAAAGGAAGTTGAGTTGTTTATGCAAATTTGAGATATGCAAGAAATGAAGTTGATCCTACTTTCACGTCCTATTTGACAAAGAAACAAAAGCAACTCGCTCAAAGGATGCACCGCCCCCCACTCCTCATTGATAAATTGGAATATTCGAGGTTACGGATGTGCAAACAAGCTTGCTAATCATGACCATCATATCCAAGGCTCTATGTGGTTGGCTTCTTTACCTTCTTTTATTAGAGATGACTTCTCAATAATAATAATGTCACACTCTTTAATTTTTTTTCTCGTAATAATTGTATATTTCTTTGTCCCTTTTTACTCATTTTCCCATAGTATCTAAAGCATGGGTCAGTTGATGTTAAAATAGCTTTGTCGGAAACAATTGTTTTTTTGGTCATATGCGGAAAATAGAAACAAGAGCATGAGGAGGAAAAATAAGGCAAGGGAAAAAAGCATGTCACCTTGGAGAAATAAGATAAGCTTAAAATGGGAAGAAAAAAAACAGTAACATTGAGAACAACTAGAATATAGTCTCCTTCTAAGAGTGTGTATACATGTTGAAATACGCTACATCAAGCTAGCCTTTGTAAGGTCTAAGCATGATCTGTCAAAAAATTTAAAGTCTAAGTCTGTCATGCGGCATGTTGTAGACTTATTTTTCAGGTCTAAATCTGGCCTATTTAAAAACATAGTTTATGCAAACATCTTTAAATAAGCAATGTGATCTAAATTTAAATAAACTAGTGAACTAATAAATCAATGAGATTAAACTCCCTTTTGATCTTTAAAATGATTGTAGGTGATAAATGCCCATAGCTTCTAATTAGCTTAATTAGCATTTTGATCCCCTGTTTTCACTTACTCACGAAATTGGTTTCCCCATTTTAAAATAACACCGTTTTGACTCCGCTTTCAAATTTTTGAAATTAGAAAATGGTGATATTTTATATTTAAATTGAAGTTTTTGAAGGGATTTATGGTAATATAGTGCTTGTTGATCATTTTGTGTCATCAAGTTGTACAATTCATCATTTAAAATATGTCACATCACTAATTTTTTAATCCAAAAATAAGAGAAAGAGACTAAAATTGAGGCTTTTTAAAATAGGGGGATCAATTCCGTGAATAATGGTAGTTAAGAAAAAAATAAGAAAAAATAGGGGGATCATAATGGTAGTTAACTTTGTTCATTCATACAACTGAATCTGAATATCATTTCTTCAATATGTAACATTCTTCTCTCGGTACTTTGACTGATTATTAAAAATACATGCATGAATTTCATGGACCAATCAACGTGGTAGAACCACGTTTCAACAACCAATCACTATCCATCTCACATCAAAAAATGCATGAACCATTAAATATTCAAGTAATACTTTCAAAACAAATTTAGAATATTTCAATAAATGAAAATTTTAAATATCAGTCAATTAAAATTTAAAATAATTTCTTTTAATGAAAATTTAAAATATCGACCAATTAATATACAACGGATATACATAAATGGTAAAACAACGTTTCAACAACCAATCATCATTCATATTGTGTTAGAAACTACGTCTACCATCTTATTTGTAACCATGTTATTGGTGTAAAGTACGTTTTAAAATAAAGTACTAATCAAAATTTTAAAAAAACTTACTTATAAATACTAACTAATGCAAAATCTTTAAGTCCATGTTAAAGATTACACACTAGTATTTGTCATTGAAAATCGAGGAGGGAAAATTACATCCAAAACAAAGTGATGGACCAAATGGTCGATAGAATAAGCATTTTACCAAATGACTTGTTGTGTCACATACTCTCTTTTCTCCCAATCAGACAAGCTTTCCAAACCAGCGTTCTTTCAAAGCGATGGACCCTACTATGTTATTCACTCTCCGTTCTCCGCTTTGACTTTGACTACAAAATGGAAGGTGAAGCGTTTGATCGCTTCTGCCGTTTTGTCGATACTATCATGTTCTCTCCTCTTGCACTCAACCAACCCCTCAAAACACTTCGCCTCAAGTGTACTTCCGGAACCCCCATCACCAGCCTGTGGCTTGAAGCTGCAAAATGTCGCGATGTTGAGGAATTTCATCTCATTATGAATTTCCACACCTTGCATCCCAATATTTTCATCTCGCGAACCCTTGTTGTTCTCAAACTGGACATGATAGAAATCGCACATGATACTTCGTATGTTTATCTTCCATCGGTCAAAACCCTAGATTTGAAATTTGTTTATTTTAAAGCTCGTATAGATTACGTAAATTTTCTTCTTGGTTGTCCTATCTTGCAAGATTTACATGCTAAGCATATCTATGTACGTAGTGAGATGAATCGTGATAAAAACAATGTAGTAGCGGAAAAAGGGCTTAAATCCTCTGTAACACCGTCTAAGTTGGTTAAAGCGAGTATCAGTTCGAAGGATGTTTTGTTTAATGGTATTGGTAATGTTGAGTTTCTACGCATAGTCACAGGATTTCGATCTCAAGAGGCTTCATTCAAATTCATTCCTGTGTTTTCAAACTTAATTCATCTAGATCTAATATTTTTTCATAGCTCATTTCATTGTTGGGATGGTGTAGTTGAATTGCTCCGCCATTCTCCAAAGCTTCAAATTCTTGTTATCAAAAAGGTTTGTTGTTAGTTGTGTTTGTTTGCTTATTCTTTTTTTCCCTATATATATATATATTGATAAATGTTTTTTATTCCTTTGACAGTGGACAAGCACCATCTCAACCGAAGAATGGAAATACCCAATTCCGATTCTTGAATGTGTTTCGTCTCACCTCAGATCGTGTACTATTTTAGACATTCAAGGCTCGCCAAATGATCTTCAATTTGCAACATATATTTTGCTGAATGCGAGGCTTTTACAAGACATGAAAATCTGCATTTGTTCTAATGTAATGCCTTCGGAAAAAAGTCTAATTGTAGAAGAATTGTCCTCATGCCCAAGGAGATGTAAACTTTCATTTGAACATAAGTATTGTTACTAGAATTATGAGTGTTATTCTAACATGCAACCATTTAGTTTGATAGTTTGGATAACATATATAGGCTTAGTATTCTTGTACAAATTTGGGATGATGGTCTTTGGTATTGGAAAATTCTAGGCTGATTTTGTTAGTATGCTCTTAAGCTTGTTTTGCTCTATTGCATTGAAAGTGAGAATTCTTGCAAATCCTATTTGTTGTCAAGGTTGTTTGATTGTGATTGTTTCTGGAATATGTTCGCATTATTAAGGAGCTTATGATATTCCAATTGTTATTATATGCATGGTATTGTCACTCTTATTCTTTTTGTGTTAATAATAAACAGTTTCGAAGAAAACACAACGGCGAGAGATAGTTAATTCTAACAATTTTTGTGGTTTTCTAGTTGTGCTTTCTCTTTCTCGGTCTTTACCTAAGCCTTATGATTTAAACACGCCATCAAAAGGCTCTTTCGTTGGTCAACTGGTCACTTTTCAAGAACCATTCCGCAAAAACTTAAGTTGTTAGAAGGAAATGTATGAATGATTTATATCTAACACAGAGCTTTGGCGATTTTGCTATACAACTGTAATTTTTATGCGTTCTCTTTTAATCCCTCCCTCGTCCTTTGTTTTGATTCTGTATAGATTGAAGGTGAGAAAAACACAAGAAGGGGGGTTGAATTGTGTTTACTTTTTCTTCAATTTTTCTCCTACTGAAGTCACTGATCAGAAGCAGATAGAGTTCAGCTTCTGAAGTGATAATCAGAATCTAAATGCAGCGGATAAAAACAGAGAGAGAAGAAAGACACAAAGCAATTATACAGGTTCCTTCCACAAACCGGAAGTAGTCATGTCCCCCTTGCACTTCCAAGGAGAGTTCCCTAAAAATGTAATATCAAATTACAACTGCTCAATGCTACAACTAGCAAGAGACTTCAAATTACTCAAGCACAACTGCAAGAGATTTCCTATGCTCCTGAACAAAGTCAAGAGACTTTCAATGCTCAAGCACAACTGCAAGAAACTTCTAATACTCAAGCACACAAGCAAGAGACTTCTAATCAAACAGAATTACAAAGAAGTTTGTTTGAATTTGAACACTTGATATACAATCAGTGGTGTTCACAATACAAATCAAATACAAACTCTTAAGACTTTAGAATTTCTAAAAAAAAATGAACTTTGATAAAAAATTCTAAGTGACTTTAGATGCAGAACAATAACAGAGTTTGAGAGTTTGAATTGTTGTATGAGTCTTGCTTTTGTGTGTGTAGCAGGTCTTCACTCATTTATATAGAGGTGTGAAAGATACGTTGGAAAGTTTCCAGCACAATAAAGAGTCGTTTGAAGCTTTGATTTAAATCACCAATGATCTTTTGCCTGATATGATTATTGTCCTATGAAGGATCAATTTCAAATGCATTCCTAGTTTGAAGGAACATTTCTGCAAGCAGAGCTGTTATTCTTGTCTTGTTGCAGAGACACGAACAGAGTAGTGGAGGAAGTGGTTGTACAATTCGTACAATTGTCATTTGTCAACGCTCTTGATAGAACAAGCATCCAATGTTTTCAAATTCTTTCACAAAGGCCGTTGTAACACTCTTTCAGTCTAATGCAATGCTGGACGAGATTAAATCCATTACCCAGCCTTTGAAGATTTAAGTCTTTCATCTACTGATGAACTTCAGCTTCTGATGATCTTGCTTCTGATGAGATGCTTCTGACGAACTTGCTTCTGATGACGTCATCACTTCAGGAGCACTTATACTTTAGATGTACTTTTCTTCAGATGCTTCAAGCTTCCTTTTTGTTGATTCTTTTGCTCTCTTTTGTTCTTCCAGAACCTTATAAACATATCAAATTTTTGTCTATGGTCATGTACACTTGAACAAATATTAGCATATGCAATTGACAATTTTTAATACCTTGTTATCATCAAAACTCTAAGGGTAACGTATGCTAAACACATTTTGTTCCAACATAGACTGCATATTAGTATTTAATAAACTTCATGGTCCATATGTTATTTTTCTTGTGGTTTTGAGATTTTCGATTAAGTGTCATTTTGGATGTCCTTGGAATTTTGAACTTCATATTTCTTCCATATTATTGATTACTTTGAAGTTTGAGTAACCTTGATTCTAGTATCAGTATGTTAATGAAATATTCGTATCACTATAACCTTGCTTAGATCATAAAAATAATAAGAGTAAAAGATGATTCAATAAGCATTTGTTTTAATTGTGTGTTAAGGTGGAACTATAATCTTTTGGTGGTCTTAAACTTATGTCTCTCATATACCAGAAATTGATGTTCCGTTTGCTTGTGAAGATAGAACTGATTTAAAATTGTAGATGTTGTTCATCTAGAAGTGTTGCCAAATATTATGCCATGGTGGATAATGGTGGCAGATTGTGGGCAAACCGCCATGGCCAATTTTATGAAGGATGGCGGCACCATATGTCGGAGTAGTTAACCGCCTTGTTAATTTTCAAAGTTTATTATTTTTTCTGTTGTTATTGAACACCCTGCCCCTTGTATATATGTCTCGGTAGTAGTTTTGATCATGTGATATGCACTTCATTAGTTTTTTTAGAGAGATAGATTATGTAAAGTCTCATAAATTTTACAAGAATTCGTATAATTATTTATCAGTTTGCAGATAGGGTTATAACAATTAGTTGGTTATGATTTCAGCTTCAGATAGTATTTAGGACGAATGTAAAGATTATTAGAGGTATACATATCAATGAATCTCTTATTTTGATCATAAATTATTTGCACGCTCTGGTTCATTTCTCTGCGTATTGTTGTATGCCATATATTGGTATAAACCCTTTCTTTAAAGAATTGGCATCCATGTATCAATATATCCTCTTTTATTACGAAGCACGAACACGACACAACACTAACACAGACACATTGACATCGCTAATGTAAAAAAATATAGAATACCGACACCATATCATCTACTTTGTACATTCAAAATTCATGAAAATCAAAGAATTTTTAAATTACAAGGTTGGAATCCAAAGTTTTTTTTTTGGATAGGAGGGTAAACCAAAACTCGTCCAAATGGCGGAGTAAAAACCATTTAACCTTATTAATTAATGGGTTAATTAAGTAAATGGTCCCTATAAATATTCTGAATTTTATTTTTAGTCCCTACAAAATAAAATCACACTTTTTAGTTCCTATAAAATTTTCCATCAGCATTTTTAGTCCCCGTCAAAAAATTTCGTCAACATTTTTTGTCCCTAAAATGCTTAAGGAAAATGCCACAAGGACTAAAAAGTGTGATTTTATTTTGTAGGGACTAAAAACAAAACTGTGAATATTTATAGGGACTAAAAACTTAATTAACCCATAATTAATTTATAGGAGATCTAAAATAAAAAATAAAAATACATACTTGTACATCTAACTTGAACAATTTCTTTCATTGAAAATGTTCTAAAACAATATATGATAGGATTTGACCTTTATTTACTCATCTACCATCAAAAAATTTAAAAACATTGCAATCAAGTTTAATGTCTACAACCCTTCATTCATCTAACATTTCTCAACATAAATTCAACTCTTTTATCTAGGTGTGTGGAAGCAAGAGAGGAGAAAATTTATCATACATTTGTATCAGTTAACTGACACAGCTCGTTTGAGTGTTGTGTAGGTGTCGAAAATCAGTCTGAGGAATGTCGAAGTAAATGAAAAAACGATTCTATTTAGGACACTTGTCTTAGTTATCCAACATTTATTGTCTGAATATCATAAGAGTGTTGGATACCAACGCATGATAGACATCACGGCCGTCTAGTCTTAGAGGTGTCCATCATTCATAGCTATGAACCCTTTCTTTGAAGTTATGAACCATCTTTCAAGTAAGTGCATCAATTGTTGATTGGACTGTGCATTAGTTTTGTGTCATATGCTTATAGTTTATTAGTTTCTGTCATATGCTTTTTAAGTTTTGCATGAATATAGGATTTCAATATGTATCATACTTCTCTTGGTACATTGACCAATTATTAAAAGAGAAATGTTGACGACACTCTCTTCAAAACTCATTCTTTTATTGGATGAAATTAATGTATGTCCCGCCACTTTAAGTTGAACCCATTTTCAAAGTGTAAGATCCACCATAATTTAAGTCAATAAAAAAGTGATTGTTGAAGACAATATTGAAAAAAGAGTGTTGTTAGTACTACTCATTACTCCCTCTGTCCCTCAATACTTGACCTATTTGAAAAAAATATTTGTCCCACAATACTTAACCTTCTCAGATTTTTAAGCAGAATTTGACAAATTTACCCCTTATAAATATTTTTTGTGGTCTCCATGTAAAAGTTTGTAGTGGAACAAAGAAAGTAATCATTACTTAAAAGTGAAGGTTTAAAAATAATGACAAGGGAATTCAGTAAAAATATCATTCTCTTTCTTTTATCTTTACACTTTTCTTAATTTGTGTGAAATGGTCAAGTAGGTCAAGTATTGAGGGACGGAGGGAGTATTAAAAATACATGCATGAATTTCATGTGCCAATCAACAAGATCTAAAAAAAATGAATTGGATTGGTAGAATCACGTTTCAACAGCCAATCACTATCCATCTCGCATAAAAAATTGTGTGAACCATTTAATATTCAAGTAAAACTTTCAAAACAAATTTAGAATATTTCATTAAATAAAAATTTAAAATATCAATCAATTGAAATTTAGAATATTTCATTGAATAAAAAATTATATATCAACCAATTAATAGGCCACGAATATATATAAATGGTAAAACAACGTTTCGACCACCGGTCACCTTTCATATTGTGTTAAAAACTACGTCTACCGTCTTATTTGTAACCATGCTATTGGTGTAACGTACGTTTTAAAATATAGCACTAATCGAGATTTTAAAAAAAACACTTATAAATATAACTAAAGAAAAATCTTGAAGTCCATGTTACACACTAGTATTTGTCGTTGGAAATTGAGGAGGGAAAATTGCCTCCAAAACAAAGTGATGGATCAAATGGTCGATAAAATAAGCATTTTACCAAATGACTTGTTGTGTCACATACTCTCTTTTCTCCCAATCAGACAAGCTTTCCAAACCAGCGTTCTTTCAAAGCAGTGGACCCCACTATGTTATTCACTCTCTGTTCTCCGCATCGACTTTGACTACGAAATCGAAGATGAAGCCTTTGTTCGCTTCTGTCGTTTTGTCGATACTATCATGCTCTCTCCTTGCACTCAACCAACCCTTCAAAACATTTCGCCTCAAGTGCGTTTCCAGAACCCCCATCCAAAACATGTGGCTTGAAGCGGCAAATGCCGCCGTGTTGAGGAATTTCATCTCATTATGAATTTCCACACCTTATATCCCGGTCTTTTCAACTCACGAACCCTTGTTGTTCTCAAACTTGACATGATTGAAATCACGTGTAATACTTCGTGTGTTCATCTTCCATCGGTCAAAACCCTAGATTTCAAATTTGTTTATTTTAAAACTCATAAACATTACGTAAATTTTATTTCTGCTTGTCCTATCTTACAAGATTTACATGCTAAGCATATCTATGTACATAGTGAGATGAATCATGATAAAAACAATGTAGTCCTGGAAAAGGGGTTTAAATACTCCATAACATTGTCTAAGTTGGTCAGAGCGAGTATCAGTTCGAAGGATGTTCTGTTTAATGGTATTGATGATGTCGAATTTCTACGCATAATCACAGGATTTCGGTCTCAAGAGGCTTCTTTCAAATTCATTCCGGTGTTTTCAAACTTAATTCATATTGATCTATTGTTTTTTCATAGATCTTTTCATTGTTGGGATGGTATAGTAGAATTGCTTCACCATTCTCCCAAGCTTCAAATTCTTTTTATTAAAAAGGTTCATTG
>Ga0228711_1000617_pt1 | contig 45627 bp, 26 predicted proteins | sample MedpolnodulmetaG_2_FD_177996 | JGI IMG/M metagenome (GOLD analysis project Ga0228711, IMG submission 177996) | Root nodule microbial communities from Medicago polymorpha collected in Santa Monica, California, United States - brown nodules | ecosystem: Host-associated > Plants > Roots > Nodule...
AAAAAAAAAAAAAACTCTCTTTATTTCATTACAATGGTCAAAGTTTGTTCTTAAACGAGCCACAGTCAATTTTTCTTGTAGTCTTAATTTTTATTTTCAATTTTCTCTTTAATTAATATTATGTGATTTTGTCTCTAGTTTTTTTTTAGAGTGAAGATTCATTTTAGTTTCTAAAAAAATATGAAAGACCAAATTTAGTCCTGAGAAAAATAAATTGGGACAAGTTAGTCCCTTCCCTCTTTATGCTTTGTTTGGCTTATGAAAAGAATATAGAGGAAAGAAAAGAAATTCAAAAGAAGAAATTATTTAGTAGTTTGGTATCAGAGAAATTGAAAGAAAAATATAATAGAAAATAAATATGAGTATTTATAAAATGATATAAATACCTTAAACAATAACTTGATATAATAAAAATAAACTAAAAAAATTATTTTATTAAATAAAATAGGTATTTTATTACAATCAATAAAAACTTCAAAAAATAAAAATAATAAATTAAAAATTATTTTAGAAAAATCAAAGAATTTTCTAAATTCAATAAATTATTAATACAATGAAGACTCATTTTAGTCTGAAAATAAATTCACAAGTCCCAATTTGGTCCATAATAAAAATAAAAACAAATTTTAGACCTTGAAAAAAATAATATCGGACTACGTTTAGTCTGAAACTAATCAATTCCATCAAAAAAGGTGTCATTGATATTAATTAAAATATTTAAACGAAAAAAAGTTATTTAGTTGTATAAAAATAATAAAACATATGTGACCATGAGTCATGTGTCACACGAGTTCAACACATCCTTCAAAAAAAAAAGTTTCTTGTGAATTCTTATTTTTCTCAACCATAAATAAAAGCTAAAACTAAATTTGATGCCGAGATTTTTTCGGAGAACCAATGTTTGAAGTATAAAAGTTGATAATTATTTTGAGACAAAAAAAAATTAACCTTTAAATTAATTTTATAATTTGTGATTGATTTTTTTTATCTTATTTTTATTTATTAATGTTATTTTCTTAAAGTTCCTCTAAGTTTTTCTTCTTTAGCATTGTAACCAAAAAAAAAAAGTTCCTCTAAGGATAGCTTAGTTGACAACCGACAATACAATATGTAACGGCGAATTTCGGATTCTCCATTTATCCTCTATAATGATCAATTTCTACCTACAAGAATACTTAACAAAAAAAAGTATTTTAGGGAGACCAAAAAAATGTTATTTATGTAATTTCTTTTTATTTTATTAAATTGAAAAAAAAACTCTTTGATTGTTATGAAATATATACTTTTTAATAATTAAATATATTTCATATGCTTACTTTTTTATTTTATTTTGTTGACCGGATTTAATTATAATAATTAAAATTTTACTCTTGACCAAAAAAGAAAAAAAAATGTTGCTCCTGAGTAATCAATTGAAATGATCTTTGATAATTATATTTTATTGAAAATTGAAATGATTATTCATGGAATTTATTTAATAATAAAATGTAACCTCTTTTTTTTGTTGACCGGGTGTAATCTACTAGTAATATATAGATAATAATCTGCCACTAATATAATAAAATTGTACTTCAGCAAACTTTATATTTAGTCTCGATTAAACTCGTAATCTTTTAAATTTTATGAGCCTAATCGTCATTTTCAAAGAAAAAACTATGCATTATGACATAAATATAAGGAAATGGTTTATCCTCCCCTCTTATGTTATAAATATAGAAAAATAATTTATTCTCATCTATTTTAATCTCTTAACTAATATCACTAATTTTCTTATAAAATAAATAAAAAAATCATTTTTTTTATAATAGAAACCCTTCATTAATATTTATATTATAAAAATAGTCATAAGTTTTCAAAATTTTATCATATCGTTACATCAAAAATTGCTTTTGCGGATATAAGCACATAAAATCTGCAATGAGTGAGTTGCAAAAAACTAACGATGTTTTGCATATAAATAAAAGGTCAAATACCTCATTGGGTTCTTTAAGTTTCATGTTTGTTTTAGATAGGTCCTTTAAGTTTCTAAGGTTTCAGATAGGTCCTTTAAGTTTCGAGTTTGTTTCAGATATGTCCTTTAAGTTTCGAGTTTGTTTCGGATAGGTCCTTTAAGTTTCGAGTTTGTTTCAGATAGGTCCTTTAAGCCAAAGTTGTTATGTCTGTTAAGCCAAAGCTGATATGTCCGTTAAGTGGGTGAGGTGGTTCTCTCTAACACTTGACATCAATTTTTTCCCCAACCAGATCAACTTTGGCTTAACAGACAGATCAACTTTGGCTTAACAAAGGTTGATAGAAATGATCTATCTGAAACAAACTCAAAACTTAAAAGACCTATCTGAAACCTTAGAAACTTAAAGAATTTATCCGAAACAAACTCGAAACTTTAAGGACTTATCTAAAACCTTATAAACTTAAAGGATCTATCTGAAACAAACATGAAACTTAAAGGACTTTGAGAGGTATTTGGCCTAAATAAAATATAAAAAAAACTTCATGGAAAGACAACATTAATGTTGATATTTTGAAAATAGTCATGAGTTTTCAAAATATTATCATATCAACCTTCTCATATCGGTACATAAAAATTTGTGACCACTGATACAAGCACAAAAAATCTACAACGAGTGTCGTGAAAATATTTAATAGTGTTAAGCATATAAAATGAAAAGCTATTTAATAGAAACATTACATTAATATTGATATTTTGAAAAAAGTCATGAGTTTTCAAAAAGAAAATGAGGGGTAATTTCCAATTTTTTATCATATCGAGTTGCCAGTATCAATATATACAAATTTGCTCCCGTAAATATATACAATTTGCAATGGGCACGGTGCAAATATTTAACGGTGTTTTGCATACAGATAAGAAAGTATTTAATATAAACACTATACTAATGTTGATATTTTGAAAATAGTCATGAATTTTCAATTTTTATCATATCGACTTTCTAACATCGGGACATTTAAAAGTGCTTCCGCAAACATAGACATATAAAATACGGAAATATCGTCCCCGTGAGCTTAGTTCACATGGTAAAGGACAATGCATAATATATGTAGGGGTCAGAGTTCGAACTCTGGACACCCTACTTATATTCCCCTTAAATGTGGTTTTTTAGTCACTATGCCAATTGAAATAAAAAAAAACGCAACTAGCGTGATGTAGATATTTAACGATGTTTTACGTATGAGATAGCAAAATATTTAAACTACATTGATGTTGATGTTTTCATGATTATTTAATACTTTATCATATTGTCTTTCTTATATTAGTACATAAAATTTGCTTCTGCCTCTTAAAAAAATTATTTTTGTAAATATAAACAAATAAAGTCTACAACAGACACAATGCAAATATTTAACACATTTTTGCATATAAAGGAAAAAATTAATAGAAACATTACACTACTATTGATAATTTTTATTTAATATCTTTAAATGTTTCACAATATTACCAATGTAATTGTTTTAAGGCTTATTTATACGTTCGGTCATTGCAAATATGACTGATTTGAGTTTTGGTCCTTGTATTTACTAATCATTTCAAAATTGTTATGCAATTATTAATCACTTGAGTTTTGGTCCGTGAGATTATTTAAGTGATGACCTATCACAGATTAGCTAATGCGGCAGTGATGGTTGTTCAAGGATGTTGCTGATCATAAACATTTGTCATGGAAGGATGAAAATGCCCCTCTGACACATAGAACAAAAGCGAAATGACTACTATCACATCGGAGCCTTATTTGTTGTGACTAAACATATAAATAAGCCTCGTTTTTAATATAGTTACCACAATTTTTTTAACAAGATAATTACTGCAATATTACATATTTGCGAACACGCGAGTCTTTTACTGGTTTTAACAAATACATCAATATACATATTTTTTTGTAAATAACGTTAGTCCTAACTTTTATTTTTTAAACGAAATTTTACTCTTGAATTAGTACACAAATTTGTAAAATATAAGTAAATATTTTTTTTTAGGGAAAGTAAATTTTAATTACTCGTCTCATATTTAATGGTTTTATGTCATCGTGAGCTTAACTCAGTTGGTAGAAACAATGCGTAATATATGCATGGTCCAGGAATCGAACCCTGGATACCAACAAAAAAAAATTAATGGTCTTATCTCTAAAATACCAATCATTTAATTTTTTTACATGTTTAGGAATCAACGTATTAGTAATGAGAATAATTTATAAAATACACTACTAGAAAAAGCAAAATTAGCGAGAGAAATTATTGACGGAAAAAATGAAATTCCTCACAAATTCCTTGGTCGCAAAATATCCCTCACTAATTTTTGTTTTTTTAGTAGTGATAGACTTTTTTTTTTATTAAAATTGGATAGATTAAATATAAATAACTATTTTTTAATATGTGCAATTTAGTCAAAATACGTGTTGTAGTCGACCACTTTATACATGACAATACATAACTTTGATTGTTAATATCTTTAATTATCTATGGTAAAAAATTATAAAAATTTAATATTTTAAAATATTTATCAAGACAAATCAATCAACATCTTACATGCTAACGTTTGTATTTATATATTAGTTAAAAAATATTGTCAAAGTAAGTTATGTGAATAGTGTGAATGATAGGTCGTTTCCCCGAAGCAAGTCGACTACAAAAACGATCTACTTACTTTGACGTGTGATGGAGTGGTGTCAGACAAGTAAAAAATACTTACACTTAATACTCATTGATTTGGAGAAGACGTATGATTAAACGTCTATAAATATTTTGTTGAAAGCCCTAAAAAAAAAAGAAGTAAAAATTAAAAACTATCAAAGATATATATGAGAGACTTCAATGTATCCTTTACATGTTGCACAAGGGCAACTAAATATAATTTGGGTAGCCTAAACTACTTCATCCTATTCAATAGCTTCGCCAGCTTGACGATTCATAAATTTCAAAGAAAAGTAATTGACAATAAATCGCACAGTAAACCACAGATACATGCAGCTAGATTAAAAAAAATAAAAAATCCAAATAGTATTATTTTTTACTTTCTTTATCATTTCACCTTACCCTTTCACAAGATACATAAGATTTTGTCTCTCAAAAGTATTCAGTGGCTGATTGAGATTCAATCAGTCACAACCTCAATCACTTTGGCATTAATTGTGAACAATATCTTCGAATGAAATATTGCAGAATCAATTGCCACATGCTGCCTTGGAAGATCAGATAGAAGAAGGCTTTGAGCATAGAAAGAAATTCCTTGACCCTAAGTTCTTCAATTTCTCACTAACCTTCAAACCTGCACCATTTCAATAACTATCTTACGGAAATAAAAAAATAAAAATGAGAAATACAAGCATTTCATTTGGTGGTTGATTAGCATGGAAAATATTTTTGTATCATAGACACGACATGGACACTGATATGTTGACACAGAGAATATTTTGATAAAATAACATATTTCAGCGTAATTTACGAGAAGTGACCGTGTTTCATTCATATACATGATGCATATGATAGGGACATCAGAAAGAAAAATTAATTGAATTCATATTGTTGTCATCGACCAGTCTAATTATACATGAATATGCAACAATAAAGATGTATAATATCAAAAACTAGTCTAAAAAATGACATAAAAAAACAAGGATATAATTATATGAAAAGGGAATATTGAAGGATTAAGGTTAAAATAATTACTTTCAAGCGTGAATGGAGAGTAGTGAAGTTGGTAGCGGTTTGGATCGGTGTCGTTCAATAATGGTCTTCTCTTCTCCTTATCATAAGTCGTCAATGCTACCTTCACTAATTCGCCAACGGTGTTTTCAGGCGACATCAAAACTTGTATTGCACCCAACGTGTTCTCGATGGACACGTTGAGTAGAAGTTTCGATGGCCGAAGAGGAGAGTCATTGGTTTCCGTTGTATCCAACGGAAATTTGTCTGTTTGAGGAGTGGAAACGGTACCACCCATGAAAACAAAGACAGAGAGTTTGGATTTCAGTTTACGGCTTTTTTCACTATGTTGTTGTTGTTACGAGAAAGGTGGTTTTTTTTCAAAAGTGAAAGGGTGAAATTTGAGTTTGTGGGGGCTTAAATGAGTGAAGGAAGCTTCTAGGAAAGTGCGATGGTTTAACTTATATTTGGATTTGAGAGGTTGGTTTTGAGACTTGCTGTAAGATCCCGAATTTTCCAGCAGTGACCTGACAAATAATAGCCTCATCATCCCAAAACACTGAGGTTTTGATGTTCATGGGTAATGGGTTAATATCTTTTCATTCAATTCAGATTTCCGCTCGACATTCGTTATATCCGATCAAGATTAGACGATTCAAAAAATTATGAATTTTTATTTTACAATAACTTCCCAATACCAAATTTGAATTTGGATTGTCCAAGTCCGGTGAAATATCGTCGATGTTTCGACTATGTGAATGTGGAGAATAACCGTGTCCAAACTCCAAAGCTCACATTATTTTCACTACCAATAAAAGATAATTTTGAGTCCTCCTATTCTTTTTTTTTAAGAGTTTTTTTAATAGTGTATTTAATCATTAAATACCATATGGGTTGGCCTAGTGGTATTTACTTAAGATCTGAGAGTGTGCTCCTCCTAGAGATGTAGGTTCGATTCTCTCTAGTGTCAATTTAGGTGGGCTAGTTTAGTTTCTTAAAAAAAAAAATCATTAAATACCATATATTTAATTTTTTTTATATAAGTAAATGTAGTTATTGTTTAGGAGGATATTTATGCTATTGTCCATACAAAAAAAAAAGGATGACTAGAAAATGCTTTTTATCCTGAGCAATTGCATTGCGAAAAACAGGCCAAATATCATTGGTGAATATAACAGCATCCTCGTTAATTTTCGTAATCCAATAACTTGAAAAAAAAAATAAAAAGAAATCAGGACATTCATGAATATCTTTTTTGCAAATATAACATCATTCCTTAAGAATATTTCGGTGTTAATTATTTTGTAAAAATAGCTTTTTGGTGCTAAAATATCATTCATACTTTATCAAATTTGCTAAAGTATTAAAAGAATTGCTAAAATATTTTAGAAAATTACTTTTAAATCATAATAATTGAATTGATTTCGTCATTTTGTTATCTAAATGTTGACTAGAGTCTTTTTATATCAAGGAATTTAAATGGAATTTTTCATTAAAAAGAAGTATAATATTTATCATTACTAATACATCAATTGCTATAACTTTAATAAAAACACAAGGGTAAGTTTGATGGCCCGAATAAGATTGACAATATAAGATAAAATGTCACATCATGTCTTACTATAACATTTGATGAATCAACATGATGCGATAAGTTGATCCTATTTCTTTTGTTATCTTATCTCTAGTTAAAAAATTAATCATTGAATTTCTTTTTTTGGATAAATAAAAGGAGATAGAAACTATTCCCTCCGTTCCATTTTAACTGAGCATTTTGTTCATTTCACACGTATTAAGAAAAAGTATATAAGTGAAAGAGGGAGAAAAATTATTTTGAGTGTATTGTCAAGTATTGATGCATTCCTTCTTATCATAAATGCAAAGTAAAATATATTGAATCGAGAGTGATAAAAATAGTATTTATTAGAGTTATAATTAGAAAAAAGTAATTATTAGTGTATTGAAAAGTGAAATGAGTCAATTTTTTTGGGAGAATGTTTTTTAGCAAATGACTTAGTTATTATAGGACAGAGAGAATAGCATGATATAATTTTTTTTTACTCATTTACTTTATAAAATATATTTAAATTATAAACAAATTGAAATCTAATAAATTTTTAAAAACAAAATAAAACATTAGAATTTACTATTAAATTTAAAAAATATTGATACTCATAGTAATTAATAATTTACTATCTAAAAATACTTATTATCTTTTTAGGAATAAAAATACTTATATTATAACATTCGGTCAAAGTGATATAATATTAATTTTTTTTGTGGTGTCCGGGGTTCGAACCCTAGACCTTGCATATATTATGAATTGTCCTTGTCAGCTGAAATAAGCTCACGGAAGATAATATTAATTAACGTGATCATGACTCAGATGATAAAACTACTTATTATATCCACACCAAAATATAGGAAAATTTTGATAAAACCACCTAAATTAAAAAAGGTGATTAAATTGGTTCATTGAACTTGACAAAAAAAATTGGTTCATTAAACATACAAAGATTAAATGAAATTAGTGATATTTTAAAAATATAATCATCATAATCATAAAAAAAAGTTCTATGTAGTTGTGACTAAGATGATAAAATGTCGATGTGGTATTTGTTATGATGAGGTGAGACTTCAAAAAACAAATAAAACAAAATTTATGCAAATTTTGGCTTCTTATGCATTTATTTTTATTTTTATTTTAGTTTGTTTGTACATAAACATTGTATCTTTAAATTAACTTTAATATTTGATATAATAGGGAGTCGAATTTGTCAGTTTAACCTGTCATTTTACGCGAATTGGATTGAGGTTTTGAGTCCACCTTCTATAATTGGTCGGCCTCGTTTAATCCGTTGAAAAAGCGAGCAATGGCGGGGTGAGGGCAGGCTGGCCCACAAACATACTAGCAAATATTTGTTTAATTTTGTGTAATAATAAATAATAAGTGGCCCAATTTTAAAGTTTTTTCCCCTAAAATCAATTGACCAATTTCTTATTAGACAATTGTTTTTCTCTAGGTGAAATTAAAATGGGAAGATATTGATTATGAAAAAATAAAAATGACTTTCTATGATGGTAGCATATTTTTTAATAACATTTGTAAAAAAAAATTAAAATTAAAATTTAGATGGGTCAGCCCACCAGTCTACCTCTTGGCAGGGCAAACTACATGTTTGAGCCCACCACCTTAGGTTAGCCCGCCCCGCCACCCCATTTTTTTGTGGGCTAATAGTAGGTCGGGTCTAAACGGGACGAGTTAACTCGCATTGGCATCCTCATGTACGAGTGGTCGAGTGCTGTAAATTTTGAGGTACCGAATTTATTTATTTTTTGTTAAGTAGTTTAATAAGTAAAAATTTACCTCGCAAAATAAATAAGTGGGGTGCCCCCTGAACTTGTTCAAAGAATTTATAGAAAATATAAAATTTTGTTTGAAATTTTGAGGAGACCCTCGCCGCCATTACTGGCCCCAATACTTGTTCCACCATGGTAAAAACAACATTTATTATTTTAAAAATATGTGATTATATTAAATATATTAAAGGCCAAATACCTCTCTGGGTCCTTTAAGTTTTACGTTTGTTTCACATAGATCCTTTAAGTTTCTAAGGTTTCAGAGAGATCCTTTAAGTTTCAAGTTTGTTTCGGATAGGTCCTTTAAGTTTATAAGGTTTCAGATAAGTCCTTTAAGTTTCGAGTTTGTTTCAGATAGGTCCTTTAACTTTGGCTTAACGGAGGTTGATAGAAAGGACTTATCTGAAACAAAATCGAAACTTAAAGGACCTATCTGAAACCTTATAAACTTAGAGGACCGATCCGAAACAAACTTGAAACTTAAAAGACCTATCTGAAACCTTAGAAACTTAAAGGATCTATCTGAAACAAACTTGAAACTTAAAGGACCCGGAGAAGTATTTGACCTATATTAAAAGATATATTTAAGTTTGATAGAGGTACCGAGTTCGCATTCAATCTTAAAAATATAGCAATATGTTATATTACTAAGGGAAAACTTTACCATCTATTATGATCCAACTCAACTTAAAAAAGCTAATGATATCCGGTTCAAAAAATGCATGATATATATTATTTTATTTTATTTTATTTTAATATATTCAAAAATTACCCCAACCTTCCTTTATATTATTTATTTGAAACTTATCGTTTATTTAAGATTTTTTTCAACCAGAATTTTTCTTTTTACATAATCAACTAGAAGTTTTAGGACTCAAAATGTGCATGCTATTATTTTTGGAGTTTTGGTCTAATACCTTTAAAAGTTTATGTGATTGACTAATTGTTATGACATTTTGTAGGTAACAATACTTGTGTGGCAAGTGAGTCCAAATAAGTTTTTTCTTTTTTTATAAATAATTTTCTATAAAACTTTCAAATTGAAATTAAATAGAGATCTTCAACTCATTAAAATTAATTAGTAGAGAACCCCTCTTCTTTTTCTTCCTCTCATTTATTTGAATGGGATATTTTGAATGACAAATGTTAGTACGAGATTTATAGGCCTTCTTATATCATCTTGAATGTGCATCTTTACATAGTACATCTAATTGGGAAAATCGCCAAGTTTCTTGTTGGGATAAATCTTCATATTGGTTTTACACTTTGAAAAAATATAAATACATAAATATATATACATCAAATAGAAAAGGTAGAGATGAATCGAAAGGCAACAGATAAAAAATAGTTGCTTTTCTATGTCATGGGGTTGAAGACTTGAAGTAGCCCATAATATTGCTTGAGGAGGTGTACATGGTTGGCTGTCATGGGGAGCAAACTAGAATATTCCAAAGCCTATGTGCTCTTCTAACAATTTTGTTAATTTTACAAGCAACGAAAGATGGGAGTAATATTGGTGGATTCGCAGAGCTACGTTTGGCTAAATCATGATCCCTTTCTGAAGAATTCAATGTAGAAGATTCACCACCATTACTCTTCCGCAGATAAAAACTTCTACTATTTACATTCCCAATTACTTCTGATTTATCCAAACCTTATAAAGAAATTGAAAAAACGTTAGCCAAATAAATAATACTCCATCCATAATTTGTACAAAAAAAATAAAATAAATCCATCCGTAATAAAAAATTTGCGAAGAATCTAAAGAATAATTTTTTTGTTTTGTTTGAGTTTTGGATCAAATAGTATATGACTCTTTGGATCATTTTGATTATTTGTTAGAGGTACGCATAAACCTTCGTGTAGTAAAAGTGAAAGTTTGTTCAAACTTTATTGGCTTAGAAGTAAGATAAATCAATACACTTATATTCTCATTTTCAATTTCGAAATTGGCAAATTTATAACTAGCTCCATTGATATGATTTTTTTTTTTAATATATTAGATTAGATTTGTTGTCTTCATGTGAGATAGAAATAGGTTAGACTTGTTGTCCTGTGAGATAGAAAAGTTGACTATTATACTAAATTGTTGAGACATATGACATTTGGATATAGTGGAAGGGATGTTACTACCGTTGAAGTTGGTTTTGAAAGCTGTTTTAGTTAAAGATTGCAACGTGAAAATTGGACTATTTAACATGATATCAGAGCCCAAAAGCTAGGTTAAAAGATGAGAGTACTCAAACACATTAATATACTCAAGTCCTAGGGATGTGAATAGGTCAGGCCAGACTTTGATAGGCCTGAGCCTAACCTACGAAATTTTTTGCAAGCCTGAGTCTGACCTATAGCCTTTCGTAGTCCTATTTTTTTGGCCTGACCTGACCTATTTAAAAGTCTGGTCTGGCATGTAAGCTTATATACAGGCCTACTTCATATTAAAGTAATAAAATATTCCATTTTGTCTACTTTTAAATAGGCCACATTGGCCTTAAAACCTATTTCATCGTAAAGTCTGTCTATTGTTATAAGGCCTTAAAAACATATTTCACTATAAGGCTCAAGCCTATTTAAAAAGTCCATTATTTGAGTTTTTTCCTTATTTTTATTCTAATATAAATTATATTTTAATATAAATAAAAAATTAATTTTAATAATATGCATAAATAGGTCAGCCTATCAGGCTTCGTAGGCTTTTTTTGATAGCCTAAGCCTGACCTATTTACTTAAATAGGCTTTTTCAAAAGCCTAACCTTTTTCATAAACAAACCAGGCCAGGCCAAGTCGTAGGCCCCTGTAGGCCGGTCCGACCTATTCCTAACCGTTCAAAATCCGAGCAATGTGGGACTAACAACAAATTACAAACAATTTCAAAACCAACTTCAACACTCACCCTCACGCCGAGCATGGGCGTAAGTCCAATTTCCACATTGCAATCCTTAACAATTTCCACAATGCAATCCTTAAACCGGCTTTGAATTGCAATGTAGGAATTGGACCCAAGCTCATGCTAGGTGTGAGGGTGGATGTTGAAGTTGGTTTTGAAGTTGTTTGTAATTTATTATTTGTTTCACGCTGCTCATGTTTCGAACTGTTGAGTATGCAAATATATTTGAGTACCCTCATTTTTTAGCTAACTTTTAAGATGAGATCAAAACCTAATTAACAAGAATACCACAAGGTAACAAATTAAAATTCAAATCTCAATTGGAGATGTACAACAAACACGCTTCAAATATAATTATCTTAGAGAAACTTTGTAAAACCGAAAATTATTGAGATTACCTTGGAGGCTGAAATAGGAAAGATACAATTGAAATGAAGATGGCACATTAGAATCGATCTTGGGGCTCCTTCCTTCTTCCCTATATTTATCCACCACATGGCTTATTGTATCCTCCACAGTTGACCCCAATTTAACCATGGTTCGGACAGGTCCTGTACTTCCTTCAACCGTCACATTAACCACCACCTTAGCCTCCTTGTCGTACCCCTTCATCTAATCAAATATTGGAAAACATCATACACGGGAATACAATACGTGATTTCTTAATATAAGGCATGCTTTAATTGTTAATTGTATATTAGAGTACGTAATATACCTTACGTAATTGTTATTTGTGGTGAATCTTTATCAAGTTACTAGTAGTAATCAATGGTATGGCATGCTTTCTACGTCATTAGTTACAACTTACACCTAATATTTAAATCTCCAATTTGTGTTACGTAACCTGGATGATACAAAAAATAAAAAAAAAAAAAAAAAAACTTTGACTCACGTCACAAAATTTAAAGAATGACATATATGTTATTTTTAATTAATAGTGGTCTTTGTCTGCAAGTAGATCCAAATTATATAATGAAATTAATTTATGGTTTGTCCCTTTGTCTAATAAAAATTGTGAGATCAACTGAAAACAAGGTTACTTATAAATTTGCACACCGCCCCTGGGTCCACTAAAGCTACCCTGTTTTTTCCCCTGTTTTAATTTTACCTCATCAAATAAATAAAACAATAATACACGGAAGAAAAAATTAGGTGCTATCAGAAAACTTGTAGTTGTAGACGATGTAACAAATTCATTCCTTGAAATATGAAAAGAGGAATTTATAGGAAATTATGCTATACTTATAGTTTGTTTTTTTAGGAAAAGCTATACTTATAGTTGTAGCTAAGTTTAATGCTAAAAAAAATAAATATAAATATTTGGACAAAAGTTGTAAGAATCTTTACATTTTGGGAATACATCATCATCATTCATGAACAAAGTCAGTTAATTAATTTATACCAAACATCTTTTTCTGTTTCACGCAATCTCTAATATCCATTGCCTCAAATGAAAGAAATCTATCAAACTCCACGTGGAACCAAGCAAAACCCCCAATCAATATGTAACAACAAACAAACAAAATTCCAAAATATTGAAAGCCAAGCAAGAAAAAAAAATGTAAATTAAGAAACTCAATGTTAAAGAATCCATGATCCGGATAAGAGATTATCTGAACAAATGTTTATAGGTGAAAACAATTCTCGCATCACAGGTCGGAACAATTTCTAAGACTCAATATTATCTCAAACTACTAGACATATGCATGAATTAGTTGAGAAAAGTAATACTAATAACTTAACAATGATGATAACATGAATTAGAAGAGTTAAGACTTAAGTGTAATTAACTAACCTCATTAGAGTAAATATTTGGAGAGGAAGGAAAGAGTGAAGGAGAAGAAACAAAGGCATTTGAAAATGTTTGAGGTCGGAAAAGTGTTCCTCCTCTTCCACTTCTGAAAGAACATTGACCAACGAGATCAACACCATCATCATCATCTTCATGAATATGACTTCCTCGTGAAATTAGCAGTGGCGCTGATGAGCAGCGCTTTAAAGTCTTGACCAATTTTGACCTATTCTTTGCCCTACAAAGCGGCGACGGCGATGGATGCGGTGGTTTTTTTCTCCGGGATGTAATCACCGGCGACCTTGAGGTTTGCGACATGCAATATGGGAATAGGAATAAGGAAAGGTATGGGCTTTGGTGAAGAAGATAAATATTAATAGTTTAATTTATTTGGAATGGATAAATGGGACATATGAGAAATAAGAATGGTGGTTCCCCTAAAAAAATAAAATTAAGAATGGTGGTTATGATATTGAGAATTGGTAGCAACTAGCAAGTCCAATGCACGTCTGCACTTGTCAACTCCCACTCCTCTTAATTCTGATTTAAGAATAATAACGATGTTATAGAACCAAGTATGAAAGGAATAACAAATATTTTTTAATACATAGATAATGATGTTTTTTTATTATTTAGGATGCCCTTATACTGATTATATGGGGAGACCTATGCTACTCCTTGATAAATTGGGAGTAATTTATCCCTAATGACAAAGATGATTCGATTCTGAAACGAAGGAGATGAAGATCACATGTTGAATGAATGAGATGAAAAAGTTTGATGTTTTTGAGATGAAGATCACATGTTGAATGAATGAGATGAAAAAGTTTGATGTTTTTGAGATGAAGATCACATGTTGAATGAATGAGATGAAAAAATTTGATGTTTTTGAGATGAAAATAGTAAATATTTGTAAAAATAAAGATGAAGAAAATGAAATTTTTCTTTTAAAGGGGTAAATTACCTCTAATTCATGGAGGGGTAACGTAGAAAAAACCAAATTACATACATATTTTTTTTAAAAAAAAATCATGTTTCATTTTGTCAATAAAAGTCATGCTTCAAGAAGAAGAAAAATAAAAAAAATTACCTATCAAAATTAACGTTGTTACAATTTAAAACACTTCTTACTTTATTGGTAGTAAAAACACTTCTTACTAGTATAATATTTATTTGTTTAGAATAAAACTGGTTTAGTTTTTTTTTTAAAGAAACAACCAATATTAGATTATTTTTAAGAACCAACCAATATTAATTATTTTTTTTGAATAAAAGAACCAACCAATATTAATTAGAAGCATAATATTGAAAAGTACAAAAAAAGCATAAAGTCGAGCTTTTTCTTTGTAAATGGTTGGTCGTGAAACTTTAAACCGTCCAATATGGTATCGAATCAATTGTCAAAATTACACTCATTTATTTATTTTTGACTAAAAGGAATTCAACACATTTTACTCATAAGGGGAACCTCAATACAAAGTAGAATATGAAGGGAAATTTGCGGACCAGTCATAAAAAATGTTGCTCTAGCTAAAGATTGATCTACATTATTCACTTGAACCTGACAACACATAGACTGAAGTATGTGGACTCAATTAAAATATTAGAACACGCTCTGAGAATATCGCCTAATTCTGAGACATCGTAGTTTGTGTTCATAATTTGTTCCACTACCAATCAAGAATTCATTTCAAAACTCACATTTTCAAAACCAAGATCACCCACAACTGAAGAGCTTTAAGGAGCACAAGGGCTTCTCCCTAGCCAATTGGAAGATAGAAAGGAATGTCATCCGAATAAGCCATGATAAAAGATTCAAGATGGTCGCAAAGACACATGTCAAACGTGGTGCTCTCGTACGTTTCATTTCACAAAACCCTCATGGGCGGGTACCATATGTTGACGCTGCTATTGTTGTCCAGTGGGCGTGGACAGTCGGAGGTCCGGTCCAACACCTTCATTGTGTCATAATCGAATAAAAATTTGACTGCTTTTTGTACAACCAGTCACAAGTCCTCTATTTTTACTTCCTAAAACTTTTTGTTTCTTGCATTCCACAAAGATCACAAAATCATTGCAAATTTCATGTACCTAAGAGGTTCCATAGCTACAAAAAGCGAGAATCAAAGTATATGAGATGTGTTCGTTAAAAAAAAAAAAGAGTATATGAGATGTGTTATCGGAACACAATTTCACCGACATTCTATAGACACCATACATATACAAGCCAACAAATCAATGTGCGTACTTAGCCCGTGGTATAGGAGAAAATATTAAACAAAACAAAAGGAGAATCCCATTGTATGAAATATGGTGTCCGATGTTAAAATATATGTGCAAGAATCATTTCGTTAAGTATATATTTTGTAGTAGTTAAACTAACTCACCAAAATTTATACTAGAGATAATTGAATTTGAAACTTTAAGAGGAACACACTCAAAAGTTTCAAGCCAATACGACCAGAGTGACCCAAGTAGGTTCATTTCGCTAAGTATATATACTAATGATAATTTCATACTAATGATAATTTCATATATTCCCTTAAAAAAGTATACTACTCGTACATATGATATCTTTCTTTATGTGGGAATATACTTCACTTATTTTATGCATGTAACCTATATAGAGTGGGATCAGTTTGATGAGGATTACGAGAAGCTGAGTTCTTCTTGCATTGAAAGTATCAGAATTTAAGTTTTATAATATTATGCATCCAAAATTTTCAACAGCCCGTCTAGCTCAGTTGGTAGAGCGCAAGGCTCTTAACCTTGTGGTCGTGGGTTCGAGCCCCACGGTGGGCGGTTTTTTAATCTTATTTTTTTTGAATAATTTTAACCCTGTTTGTTGCTAATTTTTTTGTATAGACCAACCCCAACGTTGGACGGTTTTTTCATGCATTCGTTTACCCATTTAGAATCAAGAAATTAAAGTCTTTTCCTTCAAGAAGAAATTAAAGTCTTTTATAAATTTTCTCTTGTTGAGTAAAATTAAAAACAGTAAACAAAAAAAAAATGTGTCAAAAAAAAAATTAAAAATGTAATTATTATTATTTGTTTTTTTTGGTCAAGAAACGTAATTATTTTTAATAGATATATTAAAACATTCTGTGAAAAAAATTAAAAAAGATGTATTAAAACATAACTTGTTACAGCAGTCAAATTTTTTTTGTTAACTTGTTGCATTCATGGTAGCCGAATGGTTCGTGTTCTGTTTGAATTAATTTATTTTTTAGCTTATGAAAAATAATTTATGCAGATAAATAAACTTGTAAGTTTATTTATAAGCTCTTTCAAAAAAATTAAATGGTAGTTCATAAGTTTTCATTGACAAAAATTGTATTTTAATAAGTTTTTTTCATAAACTATCTTGAAAATTTATGAGTAGCACAAAATAACTTATTTATTTGTATAAGCTAATAAATAAGTCAATTCAAACGACCCTAAATCTTACACAAAAAAAGTGACTCTTAATCTCTTATCCATTAAGCTTTCGAAGTAACTTTTCCGTCTCATATTAGTTGTGAGTTCCTAAGAAAATAATTATAACTTTTCCGTCTCATATTAGTTGTGTCATATATGCAAATATTTTTTTTATGTTTATTGAATAACTGATATATCTGATCGATATTATGGACTTGATACATTAGTTATGTATTGAATGAGTAAGACTGATTATATATAAGACCAAATGAAGTATACCAAAATCAAGCAATTGAGGTCAAGTAATTAATAAGCTCCTTCAAAGTACGAATTGTTTGTAATACTTTAGTTTGATTATTAGTTTGAACAATTTTTTTATCAAATTTTATTGACCTCTCTCAATTGAACTTTGGATTACAAGGGTCCATCCGCCCTAGAAACCAGAGGGGGTGGGGGATTAGAAAGAAAAAAAGGACCATACCAATTTTTAATGTAAAATCGTAGTATATTAAGACTTGAATAACAATCCGGCCTCAATTTTCTATCTCTAGCTTATCTCTTTCTTTTCTTCATTGAGGAGATGGTTTTGAGTTAATTTATGATCCGAAATCACTCGTATTCGTCATTCTCTTTTTGTTTCAATCTAAATAAGTCGTTTTCACATGGATCTAAGCTTTTTCTTCATGATTATGTCGTCTGAATACAACGTTGTGTTGTTCATCGTCTTGAGTGGCGTTATTTTGACTTCTCGTCTTGTTGTGCTGTTCATTTGGTTCATATTGAAAGTCAGTTATTCAATCAATGATTTGAGCGTCAATCCAAAATTATTGGTGTTTCAATGACTTTAATTTTATCATGCTCTTTGTAGACATTTTGCGGTTGTATGTTATTTAACGTGGATGCTTTTAGTTTGGTCACAAATTCATACTTTATGTTTTTAGCAATGTTGAATGATGTACTCTATCAATCTTAAAGAATGAATATCATTTTGTTTTTGTCAAAAAAAAAATCTCATTGACTAATTTCATCAGTCATTATTTTTAGAGTATTCAGTTAGTAGAGCATTTACAACTTAGTTCTTTTCAATATTTTTTTTGTTAGTTAAGTAGAGTAGCGACTAGAAATTCGTTAAGATGAATAAATATGTTGTCTGTGATTCAAACATCAACCTTTACATATATAATGTAATGTTCCTATTAACTGAGATAATAAACTTTTTAATACGATTTATGATTGATTTAGTGGGGCTTATTTAAATTCAACCAATTATGTTTAGAAAAATTTGTTAAACAAAATGTTGATAGTATAATAAGACGAAGACTATTACTTTTTCCACATTATTCATTTCTCACGCGTCCTATTTAGAATTGAATTTTTTCTTTATTATGGGGTGTAAAAATAAATTTTTCATCAATTCGGATTTTATAATCCGAATACCTCAAAAAATAGGGCGCATTTTTTTTTCTTCCTTCAGATTATAGAATCTGAACATCCCCTAAACACCCTTATTTCAGGGAATAAAAGTTCAGATTATATAATCTGAACTGTATTAGCATAAATTTTGAATATGTTTGTAACATGGATAGACAATTTAAGGACTCTATTAATTTTCGTAACTCTCATACTTATGTTTTATGTCATTGTTAGTTGTTCTCACTCAAAAATCTGGTTCTTGAGCTACTTTATCAGATTGCTCCGAAATTTCCCCAGAAAATAAAAAATCAAGGATCAAGACTCCTATAAGGGACTTCATACGGGACTCTGTCAAAATCCAAAATTTCATCGTTTAGCCTATTTTTCATTTTTATTTATATTTTCATATTGCGAAAAAAACCTGAAAAATTTTAAATTAGTTTTATTTGATTGTTAGATTTTTTTTGTGGTATTTTTATATTTTTATTTTATTTTATTTGACATGTTTTATCATTTTTTTACTTTGTTTTTTTGTTGTTTTTAAAAGTAAAATCCGCAACTACTGAAATGAAAGATATTCTGATTGCTTGTTGTTTATGTATAAACATATTTCAGATTATATAATTCAAATTATATAATCCGAAACCCCACATGTATTTTTGTAAAAAAAATTGGACATGCAATGTAAGAAGGTGATAGAGTGAAAAAAGTAATTATTTAAGATGAAGGATTATCCCTTTATTTTGGGCTTCGGATATAATATAATGAAAAATATATAATATAATAGCTTATACACGTGTCAAACAACGACTGGATGTACGTATATCGGTTCAAAACCACACACCTAAACATCGAAACGGTTGAAATTCCCTCCAAAAGGCGTACATTAGCTACCTACGCCACCCAACAATTTCCGATCATGGCTACCACACCGTCGCCGCCGCCAATGTCGCCGCCGGTGAACCCTGGTCGCGTTCGGACCTTGAAAGAAGGTTCTGGAAAAACGGGTCCCGTCGTGTACTGGATGTTCAGAGATCAACGGTTGAAGGACAACTGGGCTCTCATCCACGCCGTTCATCAAGCCAACAAAGCAAAAGTTCCTGTTGCCGTTGTTTTCAATCTGTTTGATCATTTTCTCGGTGCAAAGGCGCGTCATTTAGGGTTTATGCTTAAGGGTTTGCGTCAATTGTGTCTCCAACTTCAGCATTCTCTTCAAATACCATTTTTCTTAGTTCGGGTATATCTTTATTCTACTCTTTTTCTTCTTCAAAGTTCATATTTCAATTATGGGTCAGTTTGATATAGATTATAAAAATGTGATTTTGATGAATAAATTATAAGTTGTTTTGTCTTTGTTTACTACAAAAATGTCGATATTGTTATGTTGGACACTAGAGACCTAGCGGCTGAGTGCGAATTTAAGATGATGTTTGCCACTTCGTCTCTCATTTACCCTTGAAATTTGTGAATAGACAAGATAAAATGGCATGGAGCAACTTGGTGGTTTTTCTGCTAGCCTGTATCTAATTTAGTGTCTAACTAGTCTATGAATTACAGCACTTACTAATAAGTAATAAATTAGTTTATGAATTTTAAGACTTATTGTTACAAGTTAGCAGACGCGCCACCAAGTTGCCTGACATCATTCAAAATTAGGTTTATTTTTGCGTATTTGTAAGGGGGGTAATTGCTCGACCCGGACAATTTTGCAGGGCTAATTGGTGATTTACTCGGTTTCTTTAAACTTTAATTGATTTTTTTATATTATAGGGTGAGGCGGAGGAAACTGTATCGAATTTTGTTAGAGAATGTGGAGCTTCACTTTTGGTGACAGATATGTCACCTTTAAGAGAAGTGAAGAAATGCAAAGCTGAGATTTGTGAGAGAGTTAGTGATTTGGTTACTGTTCATGAAGTTGATGCTCACAATGTTGTGCCTCTTTGGGCTGCTTCTGAGAAGTTGGAGTATAGTGCTAGAACAATAAGGGGAAAGATAAACAAAAAGCTTTCTGATTATCTTGTTGATTTTCCTGATGTCGAACCACCAACTACAAAATGGGTCATCACTAAGGATCATGTCATAGACTGGGATGATATCATTGCGCAAGTGTTAAGGTTTGAGACTTTGAGTTTTATTATGTGCTTAATCATGTCTTATGTAGCACCGACAGATATGGTTACGTTCAATCACTAATATTTCTTAAATTATTACAACTGTCTTATTATTAGCCATGTCTAATGTTGGTGTTAGTGCGAAGATTAACATGGTTTTATTTGTTGATGTCATTGTTATTGTATTTTTTTCTTTCCTAAATTAGGAGTGGAGCTGAGGTTCCTGAAGTGGATTGGTGTGAGCCTGGAGAAATTGCTGCAATGGAGGTATTGATGGGAAGTAAAAATGGATTCTTGACTACAAGGTTGAGAAATTATTCCACAGACCGCAATAACCCTTGTAAACCAACTGCACTTTCTGGTTTATCTCCCTATTTGCATTTTGGACAGATATCTGCTCAAAGATGTGCTTTAGAAGCTCGTAAGCTACGAGCTTCTTATCCTCAGGTTTGTTTTACTATGCTGTTTATGTTGCTTCATTTTGTTTTTCCTAAAAAATGGTGATTAAAGATCTTATATTGGACTTAACTTTTTCTGTTTTTCAATGTTGGTGTAAAGGCTGTTGATACTTTCTTAGAGGAGTTGATTGTGCGGAGAGAACTTGCTGATAACTTTTGCTACTATCAGCCTCATTATGATTCATTACAAGGAGCATGGGAGTGGGCTCGTAAAACCTTACTTGACCACGCCTCTGATAAGCGACCACATGTTTATACGTGAGTCACATTATTTAGTTTTCTAGCTCTAAGGTTTACCTGTAAACTCATGTGATTTTCGTTCTTACAGAAGGGAGCAATTGGAGAAGGCAAAAACTGCTGATCCTGTAAGCTAATCTTTCATGGATAATAATAATAATTTCCCATATTAAAACTACATGCCCCTATATTAATGCCTTTCATTTTCGGGGCAAATACCAGCTTTGGAATGCTTCTCAATTGGAGATGGTTCACTATGGGAAAATGCACGGTTTTATGCGGTAAGTAACTTCATAATTTATTGCCTCCTTTTTGTTGGCCATTCTAATTGTAAGTTTATTACATCGTCATGTCATTATGCAATAACAAGTATTCATCAAAACAGTTCATTTCCCCTTACAGTTTTACTTGGTCTTCATAGAATCTCTTTCTCTATTGGTTGCATCTTATAATTATGTTTTCTTAATTAGAAGTTTTCTTATACAGAATGTATTGGGCGAAGAAGATACTTGAATGGACAAAAGGACCTGAAGAAGCACTTGAGATATGTATATATTTAAATGATAAGGTATATACTAACCATTAGTCAACATTGTAGAGAACTAGAGAAGCAATCTAATTACAAACGCAGCTTTCATGAGATGAAGGAATTTTTTTTATAAATGACTACAATTTCACCTGACTGCAGTATGAAATGGATGGGAGGGATCCAAGTGGTTATAATGGCTGCATGTGGTCTATATGTGGGGTACATGATCAGGTTCGCCTGCTTTGTTCTTGTTTGGTACACAGTTTAATTTGAATGTTGAGGAATTTCTGACTCCTGTTGGCTATATATAAAAAATGAATGTTAGTTTTTGGTGCGAAGTGCTTTTGGTACCTCTAGATAGGCTGTGGTAGTTCCATTTTATATGGAACTGATTTGTGTTTTCCTTCTAATTTCATTAGAACCTAATGAATTGTAAAAGTGTTGCAGGAGATTGTATAAAAATCAAGTAGAACTAGAAGTGTAAATTTTCTTCAAGTTTTCTTAGTTTTTGGTATTTGTGTTTCTATTCATTTCAGGGGTGGCGAGAGCGTCCCATTTTTGGGAAAATTCGATACATGAATTACGAAGGTTGCAAAAGAAAATTTGATGTTGACAAATACATTGCATACGTTAATAAAATAGTTGGTGAGCTCAGGAAGAGAAAAGCGGAAAATTTGCTGTCTGAGAAGGAGAAAGTACTCCGTTGTAGTAATCCAGAGGATTGAAGAACAAGTACTTCTTGTTTTCTAGACATCTTTTTTGCTTAGGCATAATAGCCTGGTAATTTGCCATTGTCTGGCTGATGATATTTGAAGTAGGAATAGGTTTATGTTGAGTACAATGTTTTGCATCACTTGCACTAATCTTCTTTGTTTAGGTATAGTATCCTGGTAATATGTAATTGTTTGGCTGATGATACTTGAAGTAGGAATAGGTCTATGTTGAGGACAATGTTTTGCATCAGTTGCACACCTTACAGTTCAAGGACGGAACTGAGATTGCTTGTAGTGCTCCAACTCGAAAGAGTTGGTCTCGTTGACATTAAAAAGAGGATACACAACTGTTTGAGTGTTTGTTTATTTTCATGACAGAAGCAATCAAACTATTAGGAAATGTTTTTTTTACATATATGATCGCAAAGTTTTTCTTTGTTGGGAAGCTCTGACTATTCTATAATGTAGAGAGTCTAAATAAGTTTTCGTGGGAAGTTATGCTTTTATTGCATCAACTAGAGATATGCTTAACTTTTCAATGATTAATCTTTGTTTAGAAACGTTATACAATATCTTTAAGACACTTTTTTTTTTATGATACTAATGGTAAATGTGTTTAGAAAAAATTAGGGGTGTCATACCCTCCACCTGGAGAAGATCCACCCTAGTTTGGGATAGTGGTCTCTTACAATACTCTTTTCAATACAATTTTGGGTTCCGCATTTTGCTGTGAGATTGTAGAAGTTAAGGGGCATGGCAAAATAATCAATTTGCAGTATACTCCTATACTTTAATCGATACATGTTTTAAATTGGTACAATGTTATATGCAGTCTTTATTCAAATCAAAATATGTAAAAATCAATTGGTAAAAGGCATAGCAACGAAGTATTAGCTTCACTATTTCAATTTTCGGATCCAAGCGTGTATGTTAATTCATGGAAAACTAAATAAATTATTCTGGTTAGTAATCAATGAAGATTTCCTAGTTCATGCAGAATATGTCATCAAGTGACTGGGTGGAACCAGCCACAAGGAGTTGAATATCCAAATTATCTGCAACAATGGAATGATTTATCTATATAATTACAACAAATATTTTACACGTAAGCAGAAGCTCATCTTCGACTACTGTAACATCATATCTGGATATCATCTAATGTAAGTTCATGTGTTGTTAGCATCTTCAATTTCTGCATAACAAGAAAAATAGCATGCAATTATGGTTTTGTCAAAATGGCTATTACAATTAAGGCACACATTCGGCACAGAAAAAGGTAGAAAATTCAATACCGTGATAAATTGTGCAGGATCATCAAGACTCGATGAACCTAGAATAATTTCCCTATTCAGCTTTCTAGTAAGCTTGTGGCAAGCCCTTAGCTGAAGATTAAAGCATCATATAAGACCAAATGATAAGAAAACAAGAAGACAGAATTCACAAATCCCAATTTATTGAAAAATTATTCAAACCTCTGATCGGGTTGCGCCACCGACAATGAATACAAATAGTCGTTGGCCCATCTTCTTGAAATCACTAGAAGCATGCCTAAGCACCGAATCACTGCGTGCCGACAAGATAATATAAAAATTTGTTTGCAACTAAGGGAGAGTATTCAAACAGAGTTCAAAGATGAAGTAAAAAAACCTTAAAAAATAGCATGCATTCAATCATATATCTCACCAAGTAGATATCAATAGAACTACATGCGGAAATAATGTTAACAAAGTGACATCATGATAACAAATCTCATCACAAACAAATAGATAATACAGTTCACTACAAAATATCAGGGTCTGACTCAAGGTATATCTATATCCAAAGTAAATTCAAAGATAGAGCCATTCTAACTTCAATTAAATTTATAATCTTAATTGAATTTTGAACTGTATCTTATTAGCCAAGCTTAATAGAACAGAAAAAGATAGCTGAGACCCATGACAAGATGAGGAACCTATTTAACACGAAGAAAATTCCTACCCTTGAAATTACTTTCTACTAGTTAATTAGCATCTTCCTTTCAGATTAACTTTTGCTCTAAGAGAATATTAACCACTAAAGATACTTTATTTTGGTCTAAAACAAAGCCGTCGCTTGCTTGGTCGTGGGAAGTGATCTATATAATAAACTTGTGCAACACTGCAGGTCTACTCCACTCGTAATGAAGGGTAATATTAAGCATGCAAGTATAGTGAAAGAAAAAACTGATCCCATCAGAAGCAATTGTTAGATTACTGATTTTTATTTGTTTTTGCTCCATGGAATAATCTAATCAGTAACTAGGAAATCTTCCAAGAGTTTGACAGGACAGTAAAATACAAGATTGATCAAACAAACAACAACCAAGCCTTATGCCACTAAGTGGGATCGGCTACATGAATCAAAGGACGCCATAGTGTTCCATCAAAAACCATGTCTTTCTCCAATTCATTAATCTCTAGACCTTTCATGGAATAAACTTCTGGGAATTGAACCCCAGACAATGAAGCACACGTTTCTAAATAGTGGGACGCTTGTCCAGCCACTAAACCATTGAAACAATTGATAACAAGAATGATCTAACAAATAAAATATCAATGCAAAAGTTTTGTTAGATTACTGATTACTACCAAGGATTACAAAAAAAATTACCTTGAGTACCCATCATCAGAGCCTCGCGGTTTTGCCCAACTTGGTGTACGTCTTGATCTCATTGAATGAGGATTTTGATGTAAAGTGCCAGCAAAAGGTGAGCTGTGGAATGTTGCACTTGGATCATTCAAACATGGATAATCCTCCTTAGACAGTTGATTTCTTGTGAGTTTTTCAATGAGTTCCTGAATATTCATCCACTCATCACATATGGGGCTATATAACTTTTGAGGCTAAATATGCAATCATAAATATATTCTTATTAAAAACTTGAAATTATTCATCATATGGAAAAACGGGGTTGGCCTTTATTTGCCTAATAACATATTTTCAACGAGAATCATAGTTGTTGAATCTCTATGCTAAATAAAGCTATCCTCTTGGTGAAATTTCATAAGTGGATACATATTTTGTGTGGGAAAATCATATCAAGTATTAATTAACATAATCTGTACCTCTATTATGGGATAAAAGCGTGATAGTTGCCATTTTTCTTCTTCCCCGGGACGTTCTATCCTTGCAGCACGCTTCTTTTTACTAGAAATTACCTTTACCTTCTGGATATCAAACTTAAGACCGAAAGCACCAGTCAAACGTTTTTTGGTATCTGGTTGTCCCCCAAGCATTCTCAAGTTATTCACAATAGTCATATCCTCATCTGTTAACCGTGCTACCTGAAAAGTACTTGAAACGTAAAAATTCGATAACATCATTACAGGTGATGGGAATAATAGAAAGATATTATTCTTCAAAATGAACAGAAAGGGAAAATTAAGTCTGCACCCAGCAAGACAGAAATCACACCTTCATCAAATTCAGACCCTTTTCTCCGTCAAATTTCTCAGGATAAACAGCTGCAAGAATCATTAACAAGCGCAGTTTATTTTCACGGGCTGTGTCCTGCGTAAAAGCGGGCACATGTATGAAATTTAATATATGAAACAGTGCAAAGCTAGCATGTCTGATTCTGCAAATTGTGTGTTCACTAAAAAGTTTTCTCATTTTAACATGTACATTGACTAGGTGTTAAAGAACTTTGTTTCCTTTCCCACATTAAAAATATCTTACTTCTTTCATAGTCAAAAATTTTATCACATCTTTCATTGTTGCATCTCCAAAAACAAGATCTTGCTCCACCTGGCCCAGTTCCCGCAGTCCTGACTCCCTAATGATACTGTTAATTTTTCCTGCAAGCTGGATCAAGAAGACCATCATTTATAAAGCTATGTAAATTCACACCCATGATTTTGATTAAAAAGCAAGATGGTAAGAAGGGAAATTGCCCAGAGGTAATAAAAGATGTGGCATTACCATATTACAGTAAGATAGTACATGTATTTATGCAGACCATATCGTGTTATCAATTTAAGAAGATAAAATTAGTTGTATCAGGATAGCATTACAACAAAACTAACCTCTACATGGAGGGAGAGTTTGTCAATTTGTTCGCTGTATTGTGGAAGTGCTTGAACCATCTTCTGTAAGTCCCTTGTTGACATTTCACTGCTACTTCTGTAAATACAAAACAAATTGATAGTTTAAGTGAAGCTTATTATGATCTAGATAACTAGATAAATAAATACATAAATATTTCCATCAAACTACAAATTGAAGCTTCCTTAAATTATGAAAAGGCCAAATATTCACAACATATATAGTTTGAATATGCTGAAATTATTATGGGTTTTAAAAAAATGAACGAAGAATAAGAGCTTGGATATTATTGATAATAACTTGATAGTAAATACATAGTAACTTGATACAAAAGACTAAACACTAATTTGTAATTATAGGGATACATAGACTTAATCTTAAATAAATAGAGAAATCAGGAAACAAATAAATAATCATAGTAATAATAAGTAATATAAAAATTAATCCTAAGAGATAATCTAAAACACTCTAAGATTATAAACTAATTTCAAGAAATAAACTACGATACTAAGATTTTTTTTTGGTAAGAACTACGATACTAAGATAATATTGAAGATATTATAAGATACTTTATTATATTATATTCTAACAAAACAGGATTCAAATTGTCCAATGGAACAAATATCGATACTTCGCCATCTATGATTTGTTCCCTTAGCCCATCTCTTAATATATTCAAAGTCTTCTCACAGATAACTAGTCGTAGAAATATGGCTGGAAACACTCGGGGCGATTAACAGATCACCGAATACACCACATGGTGGCAAAGCGTCAACTTCTACCCACAGCGGGGAATGAATTTAAGTCAAATCATAGGGTGCGTCAAACTATACCATTTTTAAATAAATAAATAAAAATAGTAAAGCATATAATTTCTAATAATGACTAAACAAACAGTTACATCAGTTTGTTCACCATCAATTGAAATCCCCATAAGATTACTACTAATCACCTTGAACCATGCTGAATTTGTGCAGCTTTGTTCTTTGAAATGAAGCTAGTCATCTTCGCATGCAGCCGTTCACTAGCCTGACATTGTCGTCAATATCAAAAGGTATTCATTCACATGGCTTAAGTATAGGGTAGTAAAAGCAGGACCTACATCAGCAATATGAGCATGGCGAAGCTCGAGCCATACAGGATCATGATCCTCCAAAAGAACTTCTTTTCTCTCAGGTAGACCTCCGGCCTTGCCAGTAACCTTAAAAATACATACACTAGATTCAGGTTTATATGCAAGAGACTGGACCCAAAAACTCAGAGATTGAAAGGAAAACTTTTGAAGTTACTTCGTGAACATATTTATTTCCCTCCATACTCAGCAAATCATGACACATGGCATCGTATGTCCACTCATGTATTACAGGAGCAATCTAAAAAATCAGAATAATATCTTCATTGTAAGCAACATTACATTCTGATAAATTATATTACAAGTAAATAACCAACAAATTTTTTCAAAGGAAACCTGATCAATAGATCTGTCAATAATGAGCAACTCGCAGGTCTCAGTCTGAGGAAAATTAGGTATGGTTTTTTTATATTTTGTAAGACAGTCCCAGACTCCAGCAGCAAGCTTTGTAGGAACAAGATCACGGAATGTAGTCATTGTGGTTGCGTCTAGGGACTTGGCAGCACGAAAGCGGATAGAAGGAAATTCCTAAAACATATTAAATGCTTCAGAAAACTTCTCAATTTTAAAAATAATAAAGAATAAAGAATTTACTACAATATTTTAGTATTCGTCACAGAGCACTATCCACATACTCTTAATGAAGCAAAAACTGTAGCAATTCGCGTTGCCATTGCATTCAAACATGCAACACCTTTACGATTATTCTCTTCATTCCCAAATAGATCCTCTAATGCTCTCTCATTATTTGTGATGAAACCCTGCATTGATATGACCAAAAACACACCTCAAGCTGAAGGCACAAACTAATGAGACCATGACAGGATTAGTTACTAATAAAGAATTTCTAATTACATCAATTATAAATTGATACATATTTAATATCTCTCAAGGGAAGAATCTCAACAAGCAGGTATCATGAAGTTTGAGTTCCTAATAAGATACGCATGACCATGGGTATGACATGGCCACCCCAAACTTCGTATTATTCTACCTATTTTTTAATATTTTAGTTATTGTGTGTGGTATAGACGTATAGTAAGTCTGTGGCTTAAGCTACTGGTCCCCTAGCGAGCCTTTGACTTTATGTCTTTGGTTATTGGCCCGCTAATATTAAATTCCTGTTTCTTCCGCCCCACATGAATAATCAAAATTGCGAATTTGCATTGATGGACTTTTCTAATCAACAATAACATGCTTTCTGGCTGTTCACTTCTTAAAAAGTGCTTCAATGTATATCTCATATCAAAGCTTCTAACTCACCCGACTCGACAATATGCAATTAGGTATGGTTAAGTTGTGCTCTGTATTAGTGAATTCAGGCACACCCTTCTTTTGGAAATGGAGAAGGTATTCTTTAGCAGTTAGTAGATTATGATTAATTTAAATAGAAGAAATCATGATTCATCACTTTTCACAAGTTTTGAAATTTATTAAGAACCAAAAAGGAATAAAATTAATTATAGTCATAATGAACGAAGGTAATATGACGGAAGAAAAGGAGACAACCATATACCTGGCAATCTATGGCAAAATACTCCAAATTCATCTGCATGGTATCATCCAAATAAGGGGGAAAATCACAATAGGCAATGAAACTGTTGCATTAAAAGTATGGATTTAAGCACAATCTTGTTTCTAATTAAATAAAATATCTTCACCTCTCGCAATGCACCTAATCGAGACAACACCCTCGGATCTTTTTTAATGTCCAAAACTAATTCTCTGGAAATAGGTGAGCTAAGGAAAACAAATGCCCTACAAGAAGAGAAAAAAAACTTGAAAATAAATAAGTTGAAGCCAGGATGAATGACACACATAAGATACTAATAATAGTCGTCACATACTTCCTGTATAAGGGAGCCTTTCCAGCCATGTCTGATAAAAACATAATTATACTGCAAACAAAATGAAGAGAAAACGACTAAGTAGGGATGAAATAAAAAACTCAACAACTTAGTGACTAGATTCTACATCAAAGCTAAATGAAAATATTTTACTGGTATAATTATCATTCAGTAATTTACATTGAAATGAATAATTAGAAGAGATTTAGCGACCATGTAATTCATTATCGTGTTATTTGTAGAGAATAGAAAGGAGAATTCAAAACAAAAATGATAAAATTAAAAAGTAATACAAATCTCATGTCATATTTGGAAGTAAACATAAGGTGAAAAATAAAAGGAAAACTAAACAGCAGAAAGTCAAAGAGAATTACGAATAAAGTTGGAACAAATTATACCCTTTGATATTCAAAACTTAAAAATGACTTCATACTTTTATTGGCAACTAAGATACAGGAATTATACATTCCAAAATGTTTTGTAAACGACATGATCATTGAGATATTAGTCGCATACTTAACAGAAAAGTGCAGAACAATAGGAACAGAAAAGAAAATCAGATGTGTTACTTCTCTCTGGTTGGTTGTATGAAATATATAGCATCCATTGTTGGTAACGGTTGCCTTCGTTTGTATATGTCTTCAACCACTACGAAAAAAGCACCAAAATATCAAACCATAAAGGAAATAGAACTAAAAAAGATTGCCCGATAAATGAGGATGCCTCCCATTTTGATGTTAAGAGAGCATCAGAAACTTCAATTTAAATAACCTTAATAATAGAAGTGTTAATTAACTGATACAATACATTGACTGACAGTCACTAAAACTGGTCATTTACATTTTGTGATCCTTACATGAAACACCTTCGTCGGTGATATCGGCCATCTTGCATGAGTTAGACATTATCTTTATAGTAAGTTTGTCCATTATTAGTACCTACAGGCAAGCAAACAGTGAACCAGCATAAGATGGTAGTACTGATCAATAAATTGAACATTTATGCTATACTTTTTAGTTTCTTAAATTCACCTTCAACAGTTCACTCGTATGTAAAGTATGTTTCGGCTACTCTGTCTGGCTGTCCACAAACATGCATGCATATCTAGCAACAATTTTATTTTAGAGAAATGCTGCAGATCAAGCCTTATCCCACTAAGTGGGGTCGGCAACATGAATCGAATCATGGCTTATTATAGAACATTATGGCGTAATTTGATTCATGTAGTGGACCCCACTTAGTGGCATAATTATGGTGTAATTCCATCCAAGTCAAAGTTATCTAAATGTGAAACAGACATGTAACTCCTAATTCTCGATATCCAAAGTAAAGCTGAATAATTCATTGAGATTAAAAAAATATAAACTTGAAAAATAACTTTTACACTAAAAATGCATGTCCTTTAATCTCTAATGCATTTAACAGATAGCATCACATACATACCTTCCAAGTTGATTTGGAATCCCCTGTTTTTGTTGACCTTAGCATTTCGTGTAATAATCCTGAAAACTTACATGAACTTACTTGATCAAAAAGTATCAAATGTTCAAAAATAATAAGAGCGGTTGAGTGAGTTTAAAGCTATAAGCATATAAATTGAACGGAGAAGAAGAAAAAGAGATTATTACGGTCGCGTGTAATTTGCTTGAAATTTTGGTCGGCGCCACCGTAAGAGGAGGAGGAATCAGAATCCGACATAGACATGATGCTCCTCTCTCTCTTCTCACGCTTCCTCTTTGATTCAACAAAATTGAATTGTTTCTTCCAAGTTTTATTTAATTTGAAATTGGGAATTTCGAATTACTATTGAAAATGGTGATCAATTAATTTATTTGATAGTTTAATTCAAAAAGAAAAAAAGTTCGGTCAAAAAGAAACGCATTGAACATGATTCATACGTGTTGAATTGTCTATCGTCCTACACGCGCTCCATCGATGTGATTCAAGGAGCGATCGGGTCGGGTTCCATTGCAAGTTCTGAGGTAAACCCCAAAAATTACGAGAGAATTTCTTTTTCCACCTTGCATCTTACTGCGCCTCCTCTGTTATACTCACTTTACCTCGTTTAGATTTATTAGTTCAAATTATATGATATATATTTGATTAGATCGTATTTATATAATCATATAATCTGATACATTGCACCAAAAATTTATATGGTCTACGACTCATTGAACCGTCAATTAATTACCATGTTTTAGTTCATTTGTAAAACCACAACACAAAACTATGACAAATTTATCTGGTAGATATGACCACTAAGCTAATGCAGTGTACCACAATTGTGGGAAACCTAATATGTTTAGGGTCTATATTGATGGCACACTTTGTGACTTGAAAGATCACCTAAAACAAATTAATATTCGTCTCAACCATGAAGACGCAACAAAGAGCGGACAATGTAAAGTATTGATGTCGATAAACTCATGACTGTGTTTGGTTTATCCAGATGAAGCTCTAGAACAACAATAGTGTGATAATCTTGTTCTCTACATTTGATCAGTATAGTTCGAAGGTACTAATCAAGTTAGATGCTTCCTTGGTGAGAATTTTTCATGATATTCAAAAAAGTTTGATTCAATTCAAGACATACGAAGAAATTAGGTTTGCATAAATATACCTGATGAAGAAACTAGTTTGATTTATACATGTTCTTGTTTATGTTTAATTATGTTGTTTGCAATTACTATTGTTGTTGTTTTATATCGTTGAAATTATGTTGAATTATATTGTTGAAATTGTTACTTTTAAATAATGTTATCATTAACTACCAAACACAAAAAAAGTATGTATGATGAGCGACATGTGAACGTTTAATTGAAACACTAAAGATATATAATCGATAAAAAAATATTTGTAAAATAGTTGTTGAAATATAATCTCTATAAATCCTTATAAAATTAATTCTGATATTTTTTTTAAAGAAAAATAGTTCTGATATTAATAAGTCTCTCTAGATACGATAAACATAAATACTTTGATAAAAAAAAATTGTGAAACAACTTTGATCAATGATATGGCTATTAAAAATTGCAGACCAAATTTTGTATTCTATCTTAAGTTTAAATTTAAATAAATCAATAGTAAACAAATATGTCATACATCAAGTTTCTTCAACAAAAAAAATGTCATACATTAAGGTCAAACTAGAAGCCTAGAAGAGAAAAAGAAGGTAGATGATAAATCTAACAGGTAAGCTCTTCCTCACTAATTAACAGCCTTTTCAACCGTATTTACAAATAAGGATAGAAAAAAATGATTTGGAATTTCACATGAGATCGATATATACATCTCTCATTTCTCATTTTCTAATGAAGTGGACATCCCCTGATCGTTGATCAACATGTTTAATCCATCTATTATTATGAACAGCACGTCCCTTATGCTTCATGGCCGTAACAGAGTTGTCGCCACCACCGGCAGCCGAAAAGTGTGCCATATGAATTCCCTTCCCCACCGGAAGAAACACCGAACGAACAAGCCGTCGTGATCCCCGCGCCACCACGCTCCGCCATATATAACCAGAATCTATCTTAGAAATAAAATTAGCATTCTTACATATCAACACAGCACCTTTACCACTCAACTTTGCTAACCTCAACACTCTAGTAAAATCTTTTCTCCGAGAATCAACAACCAAGAAATCTATTCCTACTAAACCATCCATCACTTCCTCTGGTTCTCCTACCAAAACCTCCGGTGACATACCAGCTTCTGCCATGTTTTTTGCATACTCCGATCTTGACCGTTCATCAGGAACTATGCACACGTGTCTTCCACCTGTGTGACTGCTTGCTATGGATAAACCAACACTCGTTGGGATAACTCCACCGTGTGACCATGTTTCTACTATGAGCTGAGTGTTCCATCCTGCTGCCATAGAGGATACCAGCTCCGCCGCACCGGATTCGCTGGGAAGTTGATTGATGGTGGTTATGGCTTGAACTGTGTCGATGTATGAGTTGGTTGCTCTCTCCGGGGACCATACTAGTTTCATGTCTTTCATGCTGTTCTTTGTGTTGTGTTTGTGTTTGTGCTTTGTGTGTGTGGAATGGGAGAATTAGGTTATATTTATGGGTGTGTGATGGGACAAGACATTTGACTTTTCTTCTTTGGGCTATGTAGTTCGTAACGTATTGGATTACGATAGCAAGTTGCACTGTTCGTCACACACTATCACTGTGTTAGTTTTAAAATACCCTTTCTGTTGGTGGTTTTGGAATTTAGTGCTGGTTCTGTTCATTACTTTTCTTCTAGTTGCAGTTAAAGTCTTTGTGGACCAGGTGCAGTGATTAGATATTTTATACTCCCACAAAATATCGTAAAAATATCTGAGTGACACAAAATATCAAAACTCAATAGTACTACCTCACCTATCTTATGAGTCATGACTACGACCGCTCTTTATTACAGTCAATTTAACAAACAGTAAATTTTTACAACTTGCTTTTGTTTATACAATATTTAATCTGTTTTTAAAAAAATAATATTTGTAGTCAATTTAAACAGTTTATTAACAATTTCAAAGAAAACCTTGTCGTTAACAATTGTTTAAAAAAATGGTTTCGGCAAAATGTAATTCAAAACTGAAAATTAATTTTTTATCATAATTTTATTATAGTTTTTTGGCTTAAATATGTAAAAGATCTCTGTAATTTAGCGTGTTTTTTGTTTTAATCTCTATAAGTTTTTTATTCTAAAACAACCCTTGTATTTTCGGAACCTTTTGAAAATCGTCCCTACCGTCAGGTTGCGTCAACAAAAAAAGCATTGGTGGTAACAGAGGCACGTGTGGCAGATTATGAGTTGGCAAAAGTTGCAGAGATGACATGAGATATGGTAAGTAATGTTACTACAACGACTAAAACCAAAAACGCATATTTACGTAGGGACGTAATTAAAAAACGTAAACATTAAATTTTGAATTTTAAAAACTAAACTTTCCATCATCTTCCCCTCATTGATCTTTGTTTCTTCTTCCTCTCAAACTTTCCCCAATCTCCCCTTGCGCCCTTGAAGGAAAAAACTCATTTCCTTCAACAATGTCTTCTGATTCCATTTCTCAATCATCATCAAATGAGTTGCCTATATGTGGTTGCAAAAAAGTTACGAGGATATTCATCTCCAATTCATCTTCATTCAATATGCGGAAAAATTGGGTAATCTCAAAAAAAAATTTGGCTTCCGCATCGGTTTCCGATCCACCAATAGTGGACGACTAATCCGACTCATACGTAGAGGCATGTGCACTGGCCAAGCGTTGTTCCTCCTGAGAAGGGTAATCTCAACTTGCTTCAAGAGTTTATCTATGAGACAATGTCAAAGACATATTTGCATCTTAATCTTCTAACAAGGTTTCTTGTTTTCTTTTTAATGTAATAATTAATTGGTTATGTTACTTAGGCTTTACAAATTTCATTGTTTAGTAAAATATGCATTGGCTTTGTTTTCTATTACTTAACGTAATCTCAGTTTGGTGCATTTTTCTTCTGTTAGGCTTTACAAATTTCATTATTTTGTAAAATATGTATGGGTTCTATGAAATCTTGTGATGTTGATTGTCCCTTCTTCGAAAAAGTATCCAAACATGTCTTTATCACATAGCTTTGTCCAGTTCAACTTCTCAATCTTAGATCTTTGCAATTCCATCTACAAAATATTGATTTAATTATGTCCATTATCCTTAACTATATCGACTGACTTACATTCGAAAAATATCGATTTAATAGCTTGTTCCTAATCAGTTGTTAAAATTATTTAATTGTACTATAAATGACATGTAATTTATATACATTAAGACAAGGCATACACATGCTTTAAATCTTTGTATAGTGGCATTCATGTCATTCTTATGTATGCAGATGCTCCTGAGTGATACAATCTCTATGCTTATATCCTCAAGCTTAGGTGTACTACAAAATCTGAAGGTAAGAAAAACACAAGAAGGGGGGGTTGAATTGTGTTTGCTTTTTCTTCGTTTTCTCCTACTGAAGTCACTGTTTAGACACAGATAGATTTCAGCTTCTGAAGTGATAATCATAATCTAAATGTAGCGGATGAGAAGAAAGACACAAAACAATTATACAAGTTCCTTCCACAAACCGGAAGTAGTCATGTCCTCCTTGCACTTCCAAGGAGAGTTCACTAAAATGTAATCTCAAATTACAACTGCTCAATGCTACAACTAGCACGAGACTTCAAATTACTCAAGCACAACTGCAAGAGACTTCTATTGCTCAAACACACAAGCAAGAGACTTTCAATCAAACAGAATTACAAAGAAATTTGTTTGAGTTTGAACACTTGATATACAATCAGTGGTGTTCACAATACAAATCAGATACATAGTCTTAAGACTATAGAATTTCTAAAATATGAACTTTGCTAAGAAATTCTAAGTGACTTTAAATGCAGAACAATAACAGAGTATGAATTTTGAATTGTTGTAAGAGTCTAGCTTTTGTGTGTGTCTGTATTCGTGTGTATTCTTGTTTTGTTGTATTGTTGTCCAACTAGTAAGTCTTCACTCCTTTATATAGAGGTGTGAAAGATACGTTGGAAAATTGTCAGCACACACAAAAAGAGTCGTTTGAAGCTTGTTGATAATCACCAATGATCTTTTGCCTGATATGGTTATTGTCCTATGAAGGATCAATTTCAAATGCATTCCTTGTATGAAGGAACATTTCTGCAGGCAGAGCTGTTATCCTTATCTTGTTGCAGAGACACGAACAGAGTAGTGGAGGAAGTGGTTGTACAGTTCGTACAATTGTCCTTTGTCAACGCTCTTGATAGAACAAGCATCCAATGCTTTCAAATTCCTTCACAAGGGCCGTTGTTACACTCTTTCAGTCTTCTGCAATGCTTAGGCGTGATAAAATCATTTGAACATCCTTTGAAGCTTTAAGTCTTTCATCTCCTGATGAACTTCAGCTTCTAGTGACCTTGCTTCTGATGAGATGCTTCTGACGAACTTGCTTCTGATACGTCATCACTTCAGGAGCACTTATACTTCGGATGCACTTTTCTTCAGATGCTTCAAGCTTCCTTTTTGTTGATTCCTTTGCTCTCTTTTGTTCTTCCAGAACCTTATAAAGATATAAAAAATTTGTCTATGGTCCTGTACATTTGAACAAATATTAGCATATCCAATTGACAATTTTTAATACCTTGTTATCATCAAAACTCTAAGGGTAATGTATGTTAAACATTTTTCGTTTCAACAATCTCCCCCACTCTAAGGGTAATGTTTGTTAAACGTATTTTGTTCCAACAAAATCCTCATGAAAAAAGTTTCATATTGGGACAAACTTTGATGTCCACTTTTTGCAGTGATGGAAAATTAAGATTACAGGGTCCTTGGAAGAAAACCTTAAGGTTTGGAAGGTCATCAAGAAGCCGATCCTGCAATGCAGGGAACAAAATCTTTTTTCCACTTGATTCTGATTCTTCTTGAGATACCATCTAAGTTAAGTTTTTGCAATTCCAATATATGTAGCTTCTCTATACGCTCAAGATATCTCATGGACGAAAAAGATTAAGCATTTGGCATAGAGGAGATAAAGGACCAATTTGAAACGTTTAATAGTTAGGGGACCAAATTGAAAACTGAAAATAAGTTAAGGGACCAAATGATGTATTAAGCCTTTTTTTTTAAGAAATCAAAATGTAATATATTAAAGGGTATATTCAAGGAGTTAGTAGTATACTTATAGGATTGATGGCATGAATGTGTAAATTAGTCTTTTTTCAAAAGGGTATATTCAGAGGGGCAAATTCATGAGTAAGGATCATCTCCATTTAGTATAATCTTCGTTTCTTTCATTTTGTATATGTCTCTCACTAAATGATATTTTTCGTTATTTTTAACAAATGAAGAAGATCTTGACTCCAATTTCCTAAGCTAAACTCTCGTGTTGAACCGGATAGGATCACAGTGACCGACAAAACCCTCCCTCGTGAGAATTTAATTGATGCATTAATTTCAAGATTGAATTCAAATTCAAAGCTTCTTTGATTAAACAAAATAATCTCTTACGATCTCATCTAAATGCTTTTAAATAAATTAGTTTTTTTTGTTAGTGTTTAAATAAATTAGTTAGTCTTTACAAACCTATTCTTCATGTTAAATTAAAATAATAATAAAAAGGAAAAGGAAAAAAAAAGAGTGAAAGAGAACACAACGGTCAAGGAGTGAAAGATGCAAGACTTGACGAATACTAGTAAGACCAGGACATGCAAATTGGAAAAATCCAGAAGGAAACTGTCAAATGAATACCGTTTAAGATTATTCCCAGCAAGAAATAGACCTTGTCTTTGGGATTAACTCAGAGGTTACATCATTCGTAATTAATTAATTATATGAAGAATGAGTGGGGTCGAAGTCTTTGTAAAGGTGCAAGCAATATCTTTTTTCACAAGAAACTTGGTTAATTAATTGCTTAAACCCACCACTAACTTAGCGGAGGATCCCCCTCTCAAAATGGTCAATGTTTTCTTGGGTGCTACGATTAGAGTCCCAATCATTCCACGAAGCCATCTTCACAGTCTCATCCATTATGTTATTTTAACGTCAGCAATTAGGTTCTCATCTTAATCTTATTTGACTAGTGAAATTGCATACATGCCTCTATATTTATATTCACACAGCAACGACTTGTGTTATTGCCTCTAAAAAATCACGTTTGTATTATTTATTAATTATTAATAGGCCCGGCCCTTGGGGTGCAAACGGCTCAACGGAGCTGGGCCTCCCCAAGGTATAAGCCTCAATAAAAAAATTATAGTCCAGTAAATAAATATTAAATACAGATAGCGTGAGAAATATATCAGATTTGCTGAAGCAGTCTATTGATAAAATTGCATGCAGGTATTACCAAGGTCATGGGTTTAACACCCAATTTTCATGTTTTATATTTTTATTTTCCTTTTTCTTCTTTTCTTTTCCTTTTTGCTTCTTTAATTAATATTTTTAGTATGAGAGGATTTGATTTAGACATTATTTTTTATGGCTTTTCCTTTTGTTTCTTTAATTAATATATTTAGTATGAGAGGTTTTGATTTAGACATTATTTTTTATGGATTTAAGTTTCATCTATCCTCTCTTCAATTTAGCCAAATTCTCCTTAACATATTGGATTATATATTTTAAAATGAAAACATAATATAATTTTTTTTCTTCTTATTTTGTTAGAACACTTGTAATTTTTGGCTCATACATATTGTATAAGATAGTTAAACTCTAACAACAAATATTATAATTTTTTTATTTGAAAGAACAAGCATTATAATTATTCTCTAAAAAAAATTATAAACCTTTTATTTTAGGCTTTGTACAAACTAAGAAAAAATATAACCTAGAAGATTGATAAAGATATTTGTTTAAATTGTAATTATTCATTAGAATATTGATCATTTATGTGTTAGTTACAATAAACATTTTTTTTAATCTTTACGAATCTTATTTTCAATTTAAATAGATAATTGATCTTTTTAAAAAATTATGTTTTTATTTTAATAGGGACCTATTTTTAAATTAGAGCCGAGCCTCCAATTACGTAGGGACGGCCCTGATTATTAATAACATCATCGAACCTCCATAAATCATTTGACTAAACGATTCTTTTTCCTAAGCTTTTCTATGTATAAAAACTTACACAGAAATAGAAGGTAAACAAGCAACAACATTAACCATTTTCTCAATAACAAAATCAATCATATTGAAAAAAACATTCATGCCTCGTGTTTGACCACTTTCTTTTTTTAAGGGAATTTGACCACTTTGTTAGAAGCAGATTTGTGGACTATGTATCCCACAATAAAAGTTTCAGCCTCCAATCCCATGTGATAAATTATTTTTTAAAAGGATGCATTACTTTCTCCTCCCTCAAAAGCTAAACAAAATTAACATCAAGTTAGAATCAATTCCACTTGAAAACAACCAAAGATGTTAAAATATTTTGCACCTCTAAAATCAATTTTGACTACCCAAACATAAGGTAAATGGAATGGAAAAAAAAAATCTAATGTGTTTGACCACAATTTCAAAAAGCTGAGAGTTGAAGGAGTTTAAAAAAATATGTGAATGTTTTTGACACTATTTTTGACATCGCATGAGAATTTTTTTTTATTTCTCTTTTTTTTTTGGGGGGTGGGGTTTCAAACCCCGGAGTTTGCATATATTATGCATTGTCCTATCAACCCAGCTAAACTCACGGGGACAATTTTTTAATTTCTCTAAACATATTTTGTTTCTTTTTAATTGCGGTTTTTAGTTTATTTACACATAGACAAAATATCAAAGAAATTGTTATATTTTATGTTATTATTTGCCTTTTATTAAATATTGTTAGCTGTATACTCTCTCCGTTTCAAAATATATGTCGCAGTCAATTATTTCACACATGTTAATGCATAATTTTGATTGTTAATATATCTTTAATTATTTAGAGTAAAAAATAATAAAAATTTATCATTTTGAAAATATTTATCGAAATAAATTGAACAACATTTTACATGTTAACCTTTGTATTTATATATTGGTTAAAAAATATGATCAAAGTAAGCCATATGAATTTTTTACCAATTTTTTTTATCTATAATAAATAGTTATGTAGATTCTTTTTTTTGAGCAAAGTTAAGTAGATTCTTGACAAAATAATAGTGGACATTGCATTCACGAGCGAAAGCCCTCTCTATCATAAGAAAAACAATTGTTGACGTTTGCATTCAATTACCATGGCGGTCCAAGGGTCATTCAATCCAACTTAAGGGTTTAAGCTTTAAAATTTTGTTTATTAAAAAGGCCACAAATAGTTAAGATGATTGCCTCGTGTCATGTCTTCTCTAACCAAGTTTTTTCTTGTCGACTAAGTTAACTTAAGTTCAAACCTTGAACTCAAATAAAACATATTTTTTATATATGTCATATGTTGTTAGCATTTAACTTTTTTTAAAAAAGGTATAAAAAATTGTTTTAGGTTTCTAAACGTACTGCGTAGGTGATGTATTATTAAACCAAAAATCAAAATACCTTATCCTAAGATGTCCATTTTTTCTTGTATAAAACCTTGTTTCTTTGGTTGATGCTTCTTGGTATCTTTTGTACTAGGAAAATGTTAATCACTGATTAAGGAAGCAAATATAGTAATATTTACATTGATAGTTGTATAATCAATGCATTAATAAAAGCCTAAAAAGTACTCCCTCCGGTCCTATTTATAAGAGAAAGTTAGGTCAACAAAAGTTAATATATTTGGACTGAATTTTTAACTAGATACGTCAACTTTTGTTGACCAAAATTTCTCTTATAAATAAGACCGGAGGGAGTATCTTTTTTGACTTATAATTTCTTCTTTTAGCTTCCTTAACCAATGCTTCAGGAACACGGGTTAACATAACCCTTTGTACTAATATGCAACCAACACCAATGTTGAGCTCTCTGCAATTCCCTATGGTCTTCACATGATCTAGGAAGTTGACTTTGGGATTGAGTTAGGAATCTGAGTCACAAACAACTTATCAATACAAGTTGATTGTTTATTATACTTGGTGAAATACAAATTATGGTCCCAATTTAACACCTATAACATGTTTGAAAAAGATGATACAAGTTGATTGTTTATTATACTCGGTGAAATACAAATTATGGTCTCAATTTAACACCTATAACATGTTTGAAAAAGATGGTTGTTCTTAGAGTTGTACTCCTATTAGTAAGCAGGAGTAGGGCTTGATAATAGTCGGTTTTGATCCGAAATCGGCCCTGAAACCTGAAACCGACGCAGCCCACGGTTGCAAACCTATGGCCCAATTTCGACTGTTTTAGTGTTCGGTTTGTTCGGTTTCAATTTTAACGGTTAAGGCGGAAAAACGGGTGGGTTCATTCGGTTACAACTATAATGGGCCAATTTAATTTGGCCATAAAAACTTAGCAGAATAAAAATTATATTTTAGTATTATAGACATGAATTATAGGCAAAGGAATGAGAGACATGAATGCAGTATGATAGAGTTCATTGAACTTTGTCACTTTTTGTAATTGCCTCCTAAAGTTTATCCAATCTCTTGCATTCAATGGCAGTTCCCATAGCTTGTTGCTATTTTCCATCCACAATACACTTTAATTGAGAAAAAGCAACGAAAATTGAGAATTGAGCGAACATAAAATCTTAAGAAATTGGACTGAGATTTGGGTTTATTTAACAAAAAAGAAAGGAATGTCGAAAACTTTTAATATTGTTGATTTGAGATCTTTGATGTTTTTGTGGAAAATGGAAGGTATAGATTGTTTGATGTTTGAAGGTTTTGGATGATTGTTGAAGGAGAGGAACACTGAGGAACTAGAATTAATTCTGACTTATGAGAAAAGCAGCGGCCAACACAAAAATGAGGAATTAGGGTTTCCTCTCTTTAACCCAAGCTTATATATCTCTCTCAGTTGGGCTGGACTGGACATCAATTCATTTTGGGTTGTACTGACTTGACTGATGGATCAAATATGTACACAAGAATATGTTTGGGTCGGACGGAATCAGATTTCGATGGACTGGTCTTTCCCACTCGAAACCGACCCCAACAACCAAAGGTACCCAATTCATTTAAACCGTCCAACCCGGTGACCCGTAAAACACCGACCCAACGGGTTTCGGCCCATTCGATCGGACGATTTGGATTGGTTATCCAATTCCTTGTCCAGCCCTAACAAGGAGATCTATGGTTCTAAATAGAGTGCAATTAGAAAATAAAAGAATATATATAATGCTCTAATAGAGTACTTTAATGAAATAATAGACAAATTTGCCATACTATTAAAGTCAAGCTAGAAGAGAAAAAAAAAGCTAGATAAATGTAGTGGGTAAGCATTTTCTCATTAATCAACAAATCTTTTTTCTTTTTCTTTTGTCTCGTTAACCACTCTATCCATAATCATGATAAAAAAAAGAAGAAAAAAAGACTTCTATCAAAAAAAATAAAAAAGACTATATCCATAATCATTTTCAAATTTCAACCGTATTTACAAAAAAAAGGAAAGGAAAGATATGATTTGGATACTTTATTGGAATTGAACATGAAATTGCTACTATACATTTCTCATTTTCTAATAAAGTGAACATCCCCTGACCGTTGATCAACATGCTTAATCCATCTACTATGAACAACACGTGCTTTATGCTTCACCGCCGCGACAGAGTTCTCACCACCACCGGCAGCTGATAAATGTGCCATATGAATTCCCTTCCCCACCGGAAGAAACACCGACCGAACAAGCCGTCGGGACCCCCTCGCCACCACGCTCCGCCATATATAACCAGAATCCATCTTAGAAATAAAATTAGCATTCTTACATATCAACACAGCACCTTTACCACTCAACTTTGCTAACCTCAACACTCTAGTAAAATCTTTTCTCCGAGAATCAACAACCAAGAAATCTATTCCTACTAAACCATCCATCACTTCCTCTGGTTCTCCAACTATAATCTCCGATGACATACCAGCTTCTCCCATGTTTTTTGCATACTCTGATCTTGACCGTTCATCTGGAACTATACACACATGTCTTCCACCTGTGTGACGTGATGCTATGGATAAACCAACACTCGTTGGAATAACTCCGGCACGTGACCATGTTTCCACTATCAGCTGAGCGTTCCATCCTGCCGCCATAGCTGAAACAAACTCCGCGACACCAGATTCACTGACAAGGTGGTTGGTGGTTACCGCTTGAACTGTGTCTATGTATGAATTAGTTGCTCTCTCTGGGGACCAAACAAGTTTCATGTCTTTCATGCTACTATATTGCTATGTTTCTTTATGTTTTATCGTGAACCTGTTTTTGTGGAATGGGAAATGGGAGTTATGGGGTTATATAAATATTTATGCGTGTGTGAAGAGACAAGAGCATTGACTTTTCTTCTATTTATGGTATTGGATTACGATAGCGGTGGAATTTATTTCACTTTTTCGTAAACAGTAATGGCCGCGTTTTTATTTTGATATTTTCTCGGTGCTTTCTTTGTCAAATATTCATACCTTTTCTGTTGGTGGTTTTGGATTTAAGTGGTGGTAGCTTGTTCATAACTTTTTCTTCTAGTTGCATTGCATTGCAATTGCAATTGCAATTTAAAGTCTTTGTGGACCAAGGCTGTTGGGGTGATTGCATATTGTCTATACTCCTACTAAATATCATAAAAAAATGTTTGAGAAGTACAGAATAATAAAATATCAAACCTTAATACCTAATTCTATTTTATATTTTATCTTATGTCTCCGACTGCTTTTTTATTGTTTTGTTTTATCTTCATATCAACATTAAATTCTTACTTGTTACTTGCATTTGATTATAAGAGTACAAGTTTAACCATTCCTCTAAAAAATACACAAAATATTAAAAAAAGTTTCACACTGACGTCAATTTTAACAGTTTAACAATTTGCAAACAGTAAATGCATGATTGTGAAAAAATTAATTCAAACTTGAAAATTAATTTCTTTTCGTAGTTATTAACGGAAGTAATTACTGATGGGATTGATCATTGATGGCTTGAATGTAAGAAATTCCTCGTGTTAAATAGAAGAAATAAAAGGAAAAAAAGAACACAAGGGTCAAGGGAGTGGGAGATGCAAGACATGACCAATAATAGTAAAATACTAAAACTAGGACATGCTAATTGGAAAAATCCAGAAGGAGAGAAATAGTCAAATGGATACAGTTTAAGATGAGTCCCAACAAGAAATAGATCTTGTCTTTGGGATTAATTATGAAGTCATAGCATTCGTAATTAATTATATGGAGAATGAATGTACGTGGTCGAAGTCTTTGTAAAGGTGCAAGTATCTTTTTTCACAAGAAATTTGTTTAACTGCTTAAACCCACCACTAACCAAGCAGAGGATCCCCCTTCCGATATGGTCATTGTTTGCTTTGGTGCTACGATTAGAGTCACAATCATTCCACGAAGCCATCTTTATCAGAGTCTCATCCATTATTTGAATTAACGTCACCACTTAGCTCTCATCTTAATTTTCTTTGACTAGTTCCAATGAACACCGTGCCTCATATTTTACTCGTACATGAAAAATACTGATGATTGCTTAGAGCATAAGTTAAGAAAAATTAATGTATAATAGTAATTTTTTGGCTTAATTGCTCTTTTGGTCCCTTAAGTTATTATTTAGTATCGCTTTGGTCCCTTAACTAAAAAAAAGACAGTTTGAGTACATCTCCGTTACCTGTTTTGGTCCCTTATGTTAAAAAAATTCAAAAAAAACGTTAGGGTTTGTATTATTCATCTTCTTCCTTCTCCTTCCATCATCTTCTTCATGATCTTCATCATCAACAACACACCAACCCAGATTTTTTTTCTTCTTTTCATCATCTTCATCAAATCTATATACATAATCAATAACCAATTTTTCCATTCAAAAACATCCATTTCAATCTAAACAACACAATTTCTCAATCTCCCCAAACCAAATCAACCAAAATCTTCATATCTATTTCCTAATTTTCTTTTCTTCCAGATTCAATAAAAATGGGAAAATCAACCAAAATCTTCAAAACATCCACAACAACAACAACTAGCAATTGAAAAAAATCCAGCAATAAAAACCCAGAAACAAACCCTTCACTTTCATCACGACACCCAAAAGATCTTCTTCCTGTCTCTCGCTCTCACTGTGTGTCTCTCATTCACACTTAGGGCTTCAATTCCTTTTTCTTTTCACGCAGCACATTGTCACATCATTGGGATTCTTTTCCCTTTTTATAATGCACCACACACATGGGTTTCTTAACCCATTCACCATATCACGCTTCAATTTCAATGGGTTGGTGGAAAAAATACACAAAGTGGTGAAATTTTGAAAAACATCAACATTAGTGCTAAGAGCAAGAGACACACGTGAACACACCTGAAATTAATTATCAAGAAAGTGACTTTGGTGTTAAATCCAATTGGGATAACTAGCACAACACCCAATTGAATCCAAGGTTGAAGAACGACACT